>ERZ1292644.224-Hain-H14-01um-R2-224-length-41811-cov-10_pt1 | contig 41811 bp, 49 predicted proteins | sample MGYA00564402_ERZ1292644 | MGnify/ENA primary metagenome ERZ1292644 (study PRJEB36523, sample SAMEA6512644) | groundwater metagenome | collected 2019-01-09 | study: AquaDiva: Metagenomics assemblies of 32 groundwater samples
GGTGAGGATTGCGTCGGCGAGGTTTGCGCCGGCGAGGTTTGCGCCGGTGAGGTTTGCGCCGGTGAGAACGGCGCGGGTGAGGATTGCGCCGGCGAGGTCTGCGTCGGTGAGAACGGCGCGGGTGAGGATTGCGCCGGTGAGGTTTGCGCCGGTGAGAACGGCGCCGGTGAGGTTTTCCAACACTAGCTTGGCTTTTTTTCCTTGTGTGGCGTCTTTCATAAAGAGCGCGTGATCATTTAAAACGGTCTGCAGTTGCTCGTTTGTCATTTCTTAAGTCCTTTCACAATTTTGCGTTGCCGTGAATTTTTGGAATCTTATCCAGTAGTTGATGTGCCGCTGCACGTCTATACCTTTCTTTCGCAAGTTTGCGATGTGGTGGCGACTTGGCTCTTCTCAAGCGCCATCAGTTGGTATCTCATGAAAAACGCCCTGTATAGCTGGTCTTCCTCTGCTTTAGGTATCCATTCCTCCATGAGCCTGGAAAGCAGTTCCGCAGGGCTGAGTATGTCGCCCCGGTCGACGAAACGGAATACCGTAGCGTCATCATTGCGGTATGCCGCCATCTTACCCCAACGGAAGTATTCACGATAGCAATGCAGCCCTCTGTGCCGCATAGCGGCGTCCAGCTCATCGTCTGTCTGAAAGTCTATATGTTCCACGTGAAACTTTCCTTTCACAAATTTGTGATTCAGGTTTTTTGTTCATCCCAGACCTTCCGTGGTTCTGGTACGCTTCTTGCAACGCGCGCGTTCCTTATTTGCTACATACTGGGCAGCGCGCGGCGCTGTAGTAGCGGATTGTTACCCCACCACGAGGGCCGCCTCTTTCTGCAATCCAGTGTTCGCGCTTTTCGGTGTGCGTCTGACCTCCATCCCTTCGCACGCCATGCCGGCGTGCTGCTGCAATCTTTGCTGTTAGTCCGGTCCTCCAGAAATCGCACCACTTGAAAGCTGTCATGGTCGTGTTCCTTCTTCTTTGATGGCCCGTTCATCCGACTACAAGACTATAGCTATATCCTTTATAAAAGTCAAGATAGTATATTATGCCCTATTGACCAATAGAGCAGAGTGTACTAGCGTCATTTGGCGTCAGGATGGACCAGGTTGCGTCCGGCATCCGGTATGGACCAGGTATATACCCGTGGGGGTGATCAATTATCCTGAGCGAAATTATCACAGTGATAATAATGTCACCTTTCTTGCTGTTGGTAGTGTACGTTGGTGCAGTGGTACTAAGTGGTGTGGTGTGGGCAGATCGCGGGCAGATCGCGGGTAGATCGCAGGTAGATCGCAGGTAGATCGCGGGCAGATCGCAGGTAGATCGCGGGCAGATCGCAGGCATAGTCCTAGTGCTAAATAGTATGGTACTAGGGGGCCTTGGTAAGGGACCGTCTGGCTGCAGAGACATAGGCGCCGTCTCCCCCCGCCCGCGACCATCCCATGTACAAAAAGAGGAGTACCCTAGCCTATCGTGCCTAGTCACTCAGTATGATTTTTGTGCTGCGTGAAAAGTTTTATGCTTCTTGACTCCCCATACATCTGTGCAGTATAGTCAAACAGTCTGTGATTTGTGCAAAGGCGCTGAATCGCTGAATCTATGTTGCCAACCCGCACAGCACACATTCAGCACTGAGGAGCTGAGTCACTCTATGCCTACGTTGGATTACTATTTCTCCCCAACCGTCGAAGCATTCATCCTTTCGAGCAAAAAATATAATATTATTTGTGGTATTAGAGGATGTGGAAAGACTGTGGGGGGTCTCTTTCGTGCTGTACACCATTCAATGCTGCTGCCACGTGATTATTGGCCACTTAAATGGGCAGTAGTCCGCGATACGCGCAAGAATTTAGGCAATACAACAGCCACAACGATTAGAAAAATGCTTCCAGAGCCCTATGGAAGGTGGCGCGGGAAGCCTGAAGAGCCAGAATCCTTCGATTTGTACCTCGGCAGTAGGCCAAAGTGGGTTCATTTGCTGCATTTTGACTTTTTTGGTATCAATTCTCCTGCAGATCATGATCGTTTTCAGTCCTATGAGGCAACTGGAGGTGGGTGGATTGAAGAGCCGTGTCCACTCCGAACGAATACTGAGTTTTTAAGTTCCGGTGTGGCCGAAAGTGCACTAGCAACGCTTGTGACCTGTCTACGTGGAGCGCCAAACCCCACCATTCAGCTTTCAATGAATCCTCCATCGGCTGATCACTGGACCGCACAGCTCTTCCACCTTCCCGGCTATGAAGTATACGCAGAAGAGGAACTGGAAATGGAAGCGGACCAGATGGTTGTGCGAAATCAAATCCGCGCCAATACCAATATTTTTATGGTGCCCCCCAGCGAAAATGCCGCTGAAAAAGTGACACCAGGCTATGTTGAGCAAAACCGCCAAATTTTGCTTGCGACTGGCAATCGCGCGCTTTATGCTCGCTTAGTTGAAGGTCGTCTAGGATATGTTGATGTGGGGTTGCGTGTTACTCCTGAATTTAACGGCGCCCATATTGCGCAAGGACTTCGTGTCATCCCCCACGTACCACTCATTCTTGCCTGGGATTTTGGGCTTTTTTGCACCTGCATCGCTGCGCAGGTGTCTCCTCAAGGGCATCTCCTCATTTTTAAAGCATGGAGCCGCGAAAATATGGGCGTCGAACAGCTCTGTAATACCTTTGTGCATCCCTGGCTCGTTGAGCAGCCCACGGAAACCTGGTGGTATTGTGGTGGCCACGAAGCACGTCAAAGGGAACAATCAAATTCTGAGGAAACAGCTCTCCGAAAAATTGTGCAAAAACTTGGGGTTGCGCCCTACAAACCTGCTCCGGTGTCCTGGTCAGCCCGCCGTGACGCGATGAAAGAGGGGCTCAATCGACCACTTGGAGGTATGCCATGGATTCGTATTGACCAACAAGGTGCTGCCATGCTTGTGAGGTGTCTTGATGGTGGATGGGTCTATGAAGTGAATGCGTCTGAGCGGGTGCGTAATGAAACGGTGCCCCCTAAAGGGCGTTTTTCTCATCTGGGAGACGCTTTTGCTGCGCTCTGTGCCGTATTACTGCGAAAAACCGATGCGCAGAGCCGCTCAGTACAAAAACCCCGCGTATCGCAGGTGCGCTACCCGGTATATACACATGCTGGGTCTTCCAGGACGGGGGTATAAGATGCCATTTACACAACAAGTTATACCTACAGGGCTTTCTAGCCAAACATTGCCAAATTGGATTAGTGCTCTTGAACGTTTAGGTGATGGTACACCATTAAGCGCGAAAAGTGTCTATTGGACGATGGAATACGAGCTTGGAAAAGCGAAGACACGGGATATTCTTCAAAAAGCAGGTTTTGATGGTATTACACATATTGGAGGGGCTATAGCAGGAACAGTGCCTCATCGTGTCTATATAGCTTTTGACCCAAAAAATCTCTTTTCAGCATCGAGTGTTGAGGGTTTTGTCCCACATACGACGCCGCCATTGGCTGGGTTTGCTGTAGGCCCAGCAGCTCTAGCTACAGGGAGAAGACTACAAAGTGCACCAGGTAGACGGGGGTCTAAAGAATGAGTATTCCTCTCCCAACTGGTTGTACGCATCCGGCGACGACAACAAGCATCGTCCCTAGTGAGGCATACACATCGCCTGAAGATCCTGGGCATCGTGTGTCTGATGCAATCTGGTACACGTGTACGAACTGCGGTGCTTCGTTTTATCTTGCAGAGACACTTGTGCAAAAAGGTACTCCCATTATCGCGCCGGCATCAGAGCCGATGGGGCAGATAACAGAGTATTGTTAGGAGTTGAAGTGCAATACGATTTTGTGAAACTTGGTGACATTCAAGAAAGTAATATGCTAGCGCAGGTGATAAAGCACCGCGACGAATCGCTGCGCAGTCGCGGGGATTTTGAGGTTCGACATGCTGAGAGACTTCTCCGGTTTCTCGCTGATACGACCATGCGCCCACCTGGACCATGGCCAGGCGCTGCGCGACTCTTTGTTCCGCAAACGCGCCAGGTCTTAGAGCGCCTCCAGGGAGAAATATGGCAAGCGCTCTTTGGCAACATCTTAAACATCCGCGCGGTCCCTTTTGGTGATGAGGATATACAAGGTGCAGAGCGTGCAACACGTTTTTTGCGTTGGACGCTTGAAAAAACGCTCGAATGGCAGCAAATAACGGCTGATCTTATTTTCGATGCCCTTCTTGATTCGGTGGGAGTTGCCAAAATATCGTCATGGGAGCCGCCATGGCCTTCGCTCCCTGGCCCACGTTTTTTGCGTCGCCAGGTGAAAATCGATGCGCTTGACTTAGGGATGCTTCTTGTTGCACCTGATGCGGAAGGGCTTCAATATCCTGAGTGTCGCTTTGTGGCTCAGGAATTCTTCCTGACCGAAGATGATCTTGTGCGTCTGAAGCGTCTAGGGTTTGACACACCTGACGCTGACCAGCTTGGCTCATCTCAGCAACCAACAGAGCGTAAGCTCATTGAGCTTGAACGTGAAGGGGAACGTGTTGTTGAGTTTCGCCCGGAGTCAATCCCCTTTGTGGAATCCTATGAGCGCTTTACGCTCGATGATGACGTAGGTGAAGAGGATATAATCGTTTCCTGGTTTCCCGACGCGCAAATATCCGGTACATCCCACAATACAGATGCAAATCACGGCAGAATTGCCGGGGTGCGTCGTTTAATTGATGTGTATCCGCAAGATGATCGCCCGCGCCGCCCATTTTTTCCTGTCACATTTTGGAGGCAACCGCGTCAGTGGCGTGGCCTCAACGTACCTGATCGTCTTGAATCCATGCAAGATGTGATCAATCGTCTTCACGAGCAGCTTATCAACTACGGCGAAGTCTCTATGCTCCCGTATGTGTTCGTCAACGCATATCTCACCGGCGAGATACCGGACCTTCGTAGTGTGAAACCAGGATCAACTGTACCCGTTGATGACATTTCCGGTGTCCAATTTGCCCCTACACGCTCGTTGAATCGCCACTTTGGTGAGCAAATTGAAAGAGTAAATGCCCACATCGAGCGCGATGCACAGGTAGTGGATTTTCAGCTTCGTGGTCAAGGCCAGTCACTACCGCGGACAGCATCGGCAACTACGCAAGTATTGGGAGAAATTCGCAAAACCTATGCGTTTCTCGTGCGTGGCAGCGCAAAGCAGTTCACGAATATGCTGGCGTTTCATTTCAGGCTCTGGCAAGAAATTTTGCCTGATGACACCTATGCTCAGGTTTCTCCTGCTGCGTCTTCTTTCGCTCAAGCATCATCTTCAGAAACGTCTATGCTCTGGAATCGCCTTTTTGCACCTCCGCTACCTGGGTCATCCGTGCGTCAGGTAGAAGAACTGCATACTGCGCTGCCTATTTCCCGTGAGTCCCTCTCGGGATTCTACGATGTGGCCATAGATGTAAATCCCGAAGAACAGGTAGAGCGTCAAATTTTCTTATCGCTCTACCAGGTGACGGCTCCTGCGATTCAAGATTACCCTCTTGGGCATCGTGAGATGCTCAAACGTCTCTGGACAGTGTTTGACCAGAAGGGTTTTGATCAGATATACCCTGAAGAGCTAGCTTTGCTCAAAACACAGCAGAGTATGATGGCGATTCAGGTACAGCTTGCAACCTTTGAAGCGCAGCTTGCGCAAATGGAGCAGGCACAGGCACAGCAGCAGCTTGGCAATCTTGAACGTGATGCACAAGAGTTTCAAGCAACTGGCAAAGTGTCGCCTGAGCTGGAGCAGCTTGCGCAGACAATGCGTGCACCAGCGTCTACGCAGGGAAATGGCACAACGATACCTCTGGAATAGATAAGAGAAAGGACAAAGAATGCTGCGTATTCCAAAGGCATTTAAACTTTTTGGTCAAACCATTGCTGTTGAGTGGGTACATCGACTTACTGAAGAACAGGATGCTGTTGGTGAAGCACGTTTTCGAAAAAATTGTATAGTATTGCAGCAAAACAATGAGGAGATATCACGCCCACAGACGCAAATCGAAGCGACGTTTTGTCATGAGCTTGTGCATTGGATTTTTTTTATGATGGATGAAGATGATCTTCGCAAAAATGAGAAGCTCGTTGATAACTTTGGACGTTTGTTGCACCAGGCTCTGACAACGATGGAGTATGAAACGGAGTCACCGACGTTGCCATGAAGGCCAAAGCCCCCAGAAAGGAATATTGGTGGATACCTTGTCACTTACTCCAGAAGAGCGTACAGTTGTTAGGCAGCTTGCGGAGTCTTCAGGCTGGGCGTTTCTTATGGAGCGTCTTTTTATCCCTGAAATGCAACGCGCAACGGCGCAGCTTGACATGCCGCGTATCGACCAATCCGGCTTTGCTGATATCCTGCGTGGTGAAAAGCGCGCCACAATGCGCCACGTCGATTTTGTGTACTCAGCGGCTGGGATACCTAATCCTCTGGAAGTACATGCGTTGGGGTTACTCAAATCCGTGACAAGAATACAGGACGAGACAGAAGCCCCCTCTGTGTTCCACGCGCCGTCTATACATGGAGAGGCACTATGCGGGAGAGCTGGTGAATGTATCGCTGAATCATCGTTTGATGCAACATGCTCTGTGTGCCAACAGATGCTTGGTATGAGGTCAAGACGTGGCCGCAACACTTTCCCAGTCTAAAATTGTGGTGTTGCGTAAGCGTGCAACTATCCTTGTGCAGGAGTTGCGGTGTCCGTTATGTAACAAACTCTTGTGTGTTGCACAGTTTTTGTGTATTATTGAAATCAAGTGTACACGAAGCACATGCGGGGTCATTGTGCGAATAGAACCGCTAGAGAAGGATGAAGATACGAGAGATACACAGCACACCACATGTAACTAGGGGTTGATCCCGGCCACCGAACAAATTGAGCCCCAGAAGAAAAGTGCGACCCGTAGTTTCCTCTTGCAGTCATGACTGTGAGATATGAGTATCGGGTATCGGCTTTTCACAAGAGAGGGCCACATAGTATTGCATGAATACGCCTGCATGCTATGTGGCCCTCTTTTTTTGTAAAGTCTCCTCCGTAGCATGGGCCGTTTGAGGAATCGGTCAAGTGCCACGAGGTTACGTGGAATCCTTCACTGACTGATGAAAGGTGTTGAAAAATGGCTGAAGCAACCACCATCCCACTCGAAGAGGGCAGCGACAGCTCATCCCTCGCAGTGGGCCTGGAAACGACAGACAAGACGACACAGGCAAACGGCGCTGCTACGGAGGATGTAGGCGCGCTGAGATCAGAACTTGATGAATTAAAAAGGCGCAACGACCAATATCTCCGCGAGCGCAATGGCTGGGAAGCACAATCGCGGCGCAACCTGGATGAAGCAAGCGCTGTGAAAGAGCGTCTGGCACGTCTTGAAGGTGCTGTACATGGGCGCAGCTCTGATACACAGCAAGAAGAGAAACCTTTTACATCGGAGCGGCTGAGGTCATCTCTTGATAAGTACCTGAACGGGGATAACGCGGAGATCGACTCGATAGGGCATACCTTGAGTCGTGTATTAGCGCAGAGTCCGGCATCGCAGCAGCCTAAGCCTGAAGATTTTAAACGCATGATCCGTGAAGAGCTTATTGATCTCGGCACAAAAGGTAATGTGCAATCTATTGTGGGGCGCAGGCATCCTGACCTGGCCAATCCACAGTCTTCGCTCTCGCAAGCAGTGTGGCAAGGCTACGATGCCTATGTGGCAGATCCCGAAAATCAACTGCTTTATGCGCGTGATCCACAAAGAGAAGTTCCGATGATAGGCCCCGATGGTTCGCAAAGGATGGTTGATGCCCGTCTGGTGGACAGGCTTGCTGCTGAACTTAAGGTGAGTGGCGCAATTCAAGAAGGTCGCAGGCAAGAGAGCCGCGCGGCGCAGGTTGGTGGCACAATGGGAGGAAGCGGTTTTTCGTCGCGGCTCAATCCTCAACGCAGTGTTGAGGCGACAGAACTTCTCAGCCAGGCAGAAATGGAATATTTGACCAATCCGAAAACGCGACGCGGGTGGTCAAAGCTGCCAGCAGAGCCTAAAGCCGCAGCAAAGTTTTATTGGGATGGATTTTCTGAAGAAGAAAAAAAGCGAAGACTGGCAGAGTACCGTAATCGTGCTCGGGGAACAGTATGAACGGCAACGGGTGGGTGCGCCTGATCTTTTCGGCAGTGGTACAGAGTGTTATCACTACTGGTACAGCTTTGACGGTTGCCATAAGTGCTGGACCAATCACAAAGACGACGTGGAGTCTTGCTGTGATAGGTGGTCTGGTCGCTGCGGCAAAAGACGTACAGGCGCATCTTGCGGAGCCTCCAAAGTGAGAGAATCACGACCACGGCTCATCTCACATAAATCACGTGGTTATAATCCCTATGAAACCAGAACGGTAGGGGTTGACCGCATCCATTGTGCCGTGTGTGGTTTTCTCGTTGATCCGGCCATTCAGCAAGAGCCCGACCAGGCCGTGTTTTCAATCGTGCAGACTGGCACTACCTATCAGGCGCCTGCGGGGACAGCAGTAGAGGATATGGACGTTGAAGACCTGCGCACTGAAGCTTTTCGTCCTGGTGGAGGACTTGGTTGTCCGTTTTGTGGGAGTCCTCGTGTATTCGATGGACACGCACCGGATTTAAGACGGGTGTAGGGAGTAGTAAATGCGTATTTCTGAACCGCACGCGCTGCAAAGTGGTGGCTTCTTTTCTCGTGCCTTGCCGCTTTTTCGCTGGAGGCGCAAAGATGGAGAAGCGTCGTTTTTGCGTGACTTGCTTGCGCTGCGTAAGCCTGTAGCGCTCTGTAAGGGCTGTGAGCGCAAAATGCCATACCATTGGACTTCCAAGTACAATTACGAATTTGTAAAAGGCTTTCATGCTGAAATGACACACTGCGATTATTGCCGCTCGGATGGATCAGCAAACTTTTATCACCCAGTTGACGGCGCGTATCATCAGGAAATGGTGAAGTGGAAGAAGCTTGAGGTTGAAACGCAGGCACGTGATCGCGCAAGGCTTGAGAAAGATCGTCGGTATATTGTGGTGTAATACGCACAACACCCTGCTAGATCAGCAGGGTGCCAAACCCCTGATGAGGGAGCAGAAGATATGGCAACCGTTGAAAGTTCTCTCCTGGCAGGTCATGGCTACATGGCAGACTTCTTTGTCCCTGCCGCTGTCGTTGCTGGGCAGGTACTTATCCGTGAGGCAACGGCAACCGATGTGGGCGAAGTAGCTGATCCTGCAACGACAACGAGCGCTATTGCGATGGTAGGCGTGGCGCAAAATGCTGCGACATTCGATGCAACGCCGAGCGCTGATCCGCGTTACGATCTGGGGGGCAATCTTCTCTTTGTGGCCAACAGTTTGGAAAACCTTGTGCGGGTTGAAATTAACCCGTTCGCTGTCTATCGCTTTCCTATTGCTGGGGGTACGGCTGCGGGAACAGTTCTTCAGCCCTCGACAGCAACTCCAGCCAATATTCTGGCGCAGGATACGGCAAGCGCCAGTGTCATTACTGAAACCGCTGTGGGTACTATCAACATGGCTGGTGGGCTCATTAAGGGTCGCACGGGCAACAACGTTGGGCAGATTCGTAAGTTGAACGCTCACTCAAACAGTGTATCGACGACAGCGGGTATTGCCTTTTTGAATACTGATGTGGTGGGGGATACATATATTCGTGTGCCGTACAGCCGCATGGTAGCCGCGCTTCAGATGACAACGAACTTTGTTGAGGCGAACGGCATTATTGCCACGGGTACCGGAGCACTTTTCCGTGTTGTACGGGTATTTATTGATGAGCAAAACGATGTGGCGTCGGTCCACGTCGTGCACGCTGGGCATTTTTATGGTGGTGGTGCATTGACATAACCAAAACCCGGTTGGGGTACTCCGTACCGGGTGCCCTCAGTACGGAGAGGAGTAGTTCTTTATGGCTGAGATGACACGCGCAGAACACCAAAATTTGATCGATAGACGCTATACTGAGATTTTCGATGAAGCATATGGAAGCACGGTTGACCAGCTTCCAATGTGGTTTGATATGCAAACCTCAGATTCCTTTGAGGAACGTCGTGGTTCTGAGGGTGAGTTGCCCAGGTGGACGGCCTTTGGTGGCGCGCTCACCTATACGCAGTTCTACCAGCAGTATAATGCGGTGGCGACTCACATCGAGTTTACTCAGGCGTATCGTATGGCCAGGTCGCTTGTCGATGATGATCTCACAGGTATTACGAGCACGGATCGTTACCGGAAGATGGTGGATTCGGCTGTGCGTACTCGGCAAGCACACGGGGCACGTCTGTGGAACTTTATGACATCGAACGACACATATTTTTACAGTCGTTCTGAAGCTGTCCCTGTTGCCTCGGATAGCCACACAACCCTGACGCCAGGTGTAGTGACGACCACAGGATTTGACAATCTTTCAACTGCTGAGTTGTCTCAAACGTCTTTCAGGTCGCTTCGCCAGCAGATGCGCCGCTTTGCTGGGGATCAGGGCGATATTGCCAATATAATTCCCACGACACTCATTGTGCCAATAGAGTTGGAGCAACGCGGTCAGGAGGTTCTGTATTCTCCTGGTGATCCTGACAATGCGAGGCGCTCTATGAATCCAGAGCAAAACAGCGCGGACATCATGGTGCCGCTGTATATGACTGACGCCAACAACTGGGGGTTAGTCAATAAAACTATGATGAAGGAAAACTGTAAGTGGTTTGATTATCATAAGTATGTCAAACCAGATTTTCGCAGCATCCTCGATTACGAAACGTATCAGTTGAAGTGCTCTGGATATATGCGGTACTCTTTCATGGTTTTTGGGTGGAGATGGGTCGGGTGGAGCGCGGTTGCGTAAAATCAGTTACTTACGTGTGTATTTGCGAAATCCCGATACTGCACATGTGAGTAGTAACGGTTGTATCTGTTTTAACACGTTTCCTGTGTGTTTTCGTCTGTTGCATGTGCGGCATGCTGGTACAATGTTGTGTAGTGTATGCAAGCCTCCTTTGATAATGGGGGTTAGGTGATCCATTTCGAGGCGTTGAGAGTATTTATCACAATAGGCACAGCAGTTGTTAAACGAGGCTTTGACTTCTTTCCATTGTTGTTGATTAAAATCGTTTTTGGTGGTGTTTAGTATGCGTACTCTACGCCTTGCACGTGCTTGTGTACCTACTTCTGGGTGTTCTTTGTGGTACTGTAGTGCTTTTTGGTTAAGTTCTTGTCGATGTTTTTCTCTGTATGATGCACCGCGTATGCGTTGCGTGGCATTGATCTTATCGCGGTACTTTTGCTTGTATGCGAGGTTGCGTTGCTTCTTAATTTCTGGGTTTTCTTGAGCCCATTTTTGCATATAGAGGCGTCTTGACTCGCGTTCTTTTTCAGCAAAATCGGTATCTTGTCGTTTATCTTGCATGTATTTTTGGCTTTGTATGCGTTTTCGTTCTTTTTTTGCAAGGCGTTGCTCTGGTGTGGCTTGTTGTGATGCACCACGACATACCGCTGAGCAGAAAAGAGCACTACGAGGACCAATGGGATTTGTTTTGCAGTATGCACAGAGCTTAACCACAGAGACCTCCTATCAAGGTATGCGGGTGTGATGTCGGGCTTTAGCAGTGATAGGCTGCTAAATTTAGGCTAGCAAGGCCAACCCGACAGACGTATAGTATAACATAGAAAGGAAAGCCATGAGAACTGTGCATAAAGTTCCTCAGCTTGTGCATAAAAAGTCCGGTAATACAGATGCTCCACTGCAGTATCTTGATGACTCCAGTGGCTCCGGGCCTTCTATGAAGCGCCCAACAACTATGGAGCCCGCTGCCCCTGCTGTGAAAGGATATCGCACCAGGCAAACACATCGTCGTGGCATACTTAAAGGGGGGGAGTAGCTCGATATGACTGTTCATGCCACAGATGCAGAATTGTCCATCGAGAACTTCGGCAAAAAGTCTTTTTTGCGCCCGCAGCAGCGCTCTGAGCTAGAGTTTTCTATTCGGAATACCGAAGAGCGCTTGACACGTCCAGACATCATGGAAATGGCTGGGGGCGATCCGGCAACACTCGAAAAGCAGCTCGTGCGTGAAAAGCATATGCTCGAAGAAGGGACGCCACCAGACTATGATGGCTCAAGCCTTAACAAGATAGCGCAGAAGGTCAAAAAGTGTGACAGCATTTTGACAAATGGCATGCCGACACACACTATGATGGAACGCGGTCGTCCCAGCGATGTCATGCACTTTGACGCCCATATGAATGCCAGGCACTCTGATGTACAGGATGGTAGTTTTACGACGAAGCGGGCTGATCTTGCCCGCAAAAATTACCTGATTGCATTAGAGGCAAAGTCGCCCACAGCGCTCGACATTAATTTTCTTTCACATGGTATTCTCCGCACGGATACGGTGCGAGGCAACCCGGAGATTTTCCGCAAAAACTATGATCTTACAGCGTGGCGCGAAGCGGTTGAAGCGGAATTGGCATCACAAATAGACGAAGACACGTATCTACTCTTTTGTGGGCTCAAAAGTCTTGAGTGGTCTGATGTGAATATTCGTCGCAAACTTGATTGGTCTATCCAGACGCTTGATATCTATATGACCAGGTGGCGTGAAGATCAAGCATTCAAAAATAATGGCATAAGTACACATGAATATCAGATGCCTGATGAAGAGACTGAAGAGCCTTCCGTCTCAGGGAGTGGAAGTGTAGTACCGGCACGATTGGCGGATGCACTCAAATTTATACTACCGGATGATACTGAGCGTCCTCAGAGGGCAAAGAAGCCTCCTGTGGAACCGCTTATGCCACCACCAAAGATGGGGCGCTGGACTGGACCACACACGCAGATGCCCGTTGGATGGCCCAAAGACGACTTGCAAGCGCTTGGGATTTCTGTTTCACACTTTTGGAAAGACCTCGGGGAGAAACCCACAACGCTTACGTCGTGGTACAAGTATACGAGAACTGGTCGCTGGCCCGAAGCTCGCTGTGTGAAGGCACAGCGCCTTTTGGAAAAGTACCGCAAACAACGCGACTCAGAGCCTGCAAGCGCAGAGCCTGAGATCCGTGAACACCCAGAGCCTGTAGGGACTATCACCTAGAGAGCCTGCGGGAGGAGTTTGTGTATGCCGCTCACAAGTCATCCGGGTATGCTCGCTGCATTGGGTATGCCGTTTCTCAATGTGAATCCCATGCTTACGCCTGGTGAAGTCTATTTTGTCAACTCAGTGCGCGGATCGAACAATAATGATGGTCGTGACGAGCTGCGCCCTCGGGCAACGTGGCAATCGGCGTATAGTCGTTGTCGTGCCAATCGTGGCGATATGGTTATGTTACTGCCAGGCCACGCAGAGACATACACAGCGGCAGCGGCTATGTCGCTTAACATTGCAGGTGTTACGACGCTGGCCTTTGGCCACGGGGCAAACCGTCCGACGTTTACGCTTTCAACGGCTGTGGGAGCATCTATTGATGTGACAGCCGCAAACAATATCGTGGCTGGCATGGGTGGCCCCGATTCCGGGATTATCATCTCGGCAGTGGGTGTTGATGCGATTACCGCTGCGCTCAACGTGCAGGCTGCGAGCTTTGCTTTTGTGAATAATCGACTTATCCTTGCGGATGCGACAAATCAGGCTGTTCTTGGTATACTCACAACCAATGCGGCTGATCGTATGCGTCTGTATGGCAATCGCATTGAAGGCACTGTTGATGCGGGATGCACCACGGCTGTCCGTATTGTTGGTGGTGATCGTATTGAAATTGTGGGCAATTACATCAATGGGGCATTTACAACAACCATTGGGTGTATTGAGAATGTCACAACCGATACAACTGACATACTCATTGATGGCAATGTCCTCAAAAATCGCACGGCGTTATCGACGAAAGCTTTTGTACTCACCGCAACAGCAACAGCTCACTTTACTCGTAACCGCATGAGTATTTTGAGCGGTACGGCGCCTATTACGGCTGCTGCTGGTACGAGCGGTGGGGACAATTCCTATAGCAATGCTGTGGGTGTTGGGGCAACGCAGACCGCCATCTAAATCGAGGTAGGCATGTTCGACCTTGTACGTTAGTACACACATGGTTTTCACGCGGTATTAGATCCTTTCACGGTTCGGTCCTCTCGGGAAGAAAGGAGATTCACTATGCCCCTCTCTGGCATGCCAGGGCTCATAGCAACGCAGAGCCCTGCTGCATCTTTGTCTCACCCAGCTCCGCTTGCTACGACTGGCAAAGTCATCTTTGTAGATTCAACACGTCCAGGACGTGGCGATGACAACGTAGGCGATGACCCTATCCGCCCGAAAGCGACATGGGCAGCAGCACTCAGAACGCTGCGAAGTTCTGGGTATACCAATCGTGGCGATCAGATATGGCTCATGCCGAACCACGCGGAAACCATCAGGCTGGCAGCCGCAATTCCTATGAACGTTGCCGGAGTTGACGTGTTTGGAATGGGTCGGGGTGCCAGCCGTCCACGTATTACTTTTGAAAGTGATACAGCGGCGAGTATCTTGATGTCAGCAGCCAACTGCGGTATCTACAACGTTGTCGGTATTGCCAACATTGCTGGACTCACGCAGCCCTTTGACATTACGGCTGACGATTGCTGCCTCAATATTGAATGGCAGGACACTTCAGCGGCGCTCTCTGCTTCGCGCGCCGTGGTAGCGACAGGTGCAGATCGTCTTGATGTGACCTTAGCCTACCGTGGTTTTTCAAGTGGTACTCAAGTGGTGAATGCCGTCAGGTTGAATGATTGCAACCATGTAGGTGTGACACTTGATGCCTACGGTGTGAACAGTCAGGCATGGGTCGAGTTTGTCGGGGTATTGTCTACCAACGTTTTTGTGAAAGGAAAAACGTATACCGAAGGGTACCTGGACGGATCACACAATGTGCTTGATTCTGTTGGTGGTTCCATCTGGGGTGCTGAGCTTTTTGACCTTGGTATGGGTGTCTACGTGTCTGGTGGTTCGGGGTCTGCCCTTGCGCCAACATATGTAAATGCTGTGCAGCTAAAAAGCATCCTTCGCGCGGCTGGATTACTCGATATAGACGATGAAATAGCTCGTTTGAAGTTGCAGATGGCGCAGATTCGGTTCGGAATATCCTCACTTGTCGATTTTGATCTCACCGAAGTGGACAGCGATCCACTCGTAGAATTCTAGGGAGAAAGTGGTATGGGTCTGCTCACAAATTTGTTCGGAAAGTCAGGACATCAGCTTGAAGTCGATCCTACACATCTTGCGGCGCGTGTGGCTATGCGCCCACTCGAACATGTGAAAGACGGTCGTATTTTGGGGCAATACGCCGTGGCGCAGCGATCCGGTGAAATCGTAGCAACTATTGGCGCTCTTGGACATCTTGGGTCTTTTCGTTGGGCACTAGATGACGCCTACGCCGTGTTACTGCGAATTCGTGTTGGATGGTCTATCAGCGCTGCTGTGACGACGGCAGTTGAAATGAACCTGCGGGCGATTATTGCACGGGCGTTTACGGTTGATTTTACAACCGCAGCTACAGCTATCAACATGGCAACAGTGACCAAAACCAATGCGATGCGCGCAAGTATGGGCACATCGCTCATGGGGACTGTTGGTCCGCGTATTTCTACAACCACTGTGCAATCTGGGCAGACACTCACGGCAGATAACGCGCCTATTGGTATGGTGGTATGGCCGAGCCGGTATCCTACCAACTCGACTGGTACTGCTGTGGCACAGGCTGTGGGGGATGCAGGCACCATGCAGACTATCTACGAGTGCACATCGCCGTACCAGTATCCGGTGGTGTTGTCAAACAACGAAGGTGTGCTTATTCAGCCTGTAACGGCTGGTCCTGCTACCGGAACGTTTGCAATCTACACGGAATGGACCTGGGCTGAAGTTGAAGTGTTCTAGTTGGTGCCTATGAGCGCGGGAGTAATACTCCCGCGCCAGGAGATACAATGATCGCAGGACAATTTTTGCTTGCAGCAAACACCATGACAGAGGTATATCGTGCTGCTGATATGGGAGCGAACGAATTATGGGTTGAGGTGTTTGTCTGTAATCAAGATGGTGGGCAGTGGTCTACCCTTGATATTGCAGTGACTCGGGGAACAGAAGTGCCTGAAGCGAAGCATTACGTGTATCGTGGATATTCCATGAAGCCAAATGAGACAAAGCACCCAAGATTGTTACTGCAAGATGGGGATGTTATCCAGGTGCGGGCGACGACAGCGCGTATCTCTGTTACGGTATCGGCAGAAGAGATTGTGACGCCTCGTGTCATGGCTGACCTGCGAGATCGTGTGACTGAGCGGCTAAACGAGTTGACTGAAGAGGTACAGCGCATTGCCGAAGTTGTTCAAGAAGGGGTGAGTATCTAACTCGTGAGGGCACTATGTAGTGGCAAAGAAGAAATCTCCATCCCGCAAGAAGCTTGAATCAGCCATGCGGGAAGTTTTTACTGACGAACCATCAACAGTGACTCGGGCAAAGGTATCGCCAGAGCGTAAGCGCAAGATGAAAGTCGCTATTGCCTTTGCCAAAGCCAGGGCAAAAGGCGCTAAACTTCCAAGGAATAAGGGGGCATAAGTGGCCGGAAAGACCATGAAGAAGGGTAAATCACAGAAGGGTAAGATGGCTTATGAGGATCCTGAAGAGATGATGAATGCACGTATGATGCACGGGAAAAAGAAGCCAGCACCTAAGCATAAGAAGTGATACATGCTTGTTACTGATCTTATTACACAGATTAAACCTCGCATGCAGCGTCTTGGCCTGGTTGATACTGTAACCGGCTTTGTTGATCCTGACGAGGCTGCAACATATGTGATGGAAGCTGTGCGCTACCTGGCAAATAGGTATCAGCTCCAGCATTTTTTGCAGATGAATAGGGAGTTGTTTCGCACAGCGGCGAGTGCCGAGTTTTACCCTTTGCCACCCCATTATGGTTTTTGGTCGCCTGAAGAGGCACAGCATTCGGGCTTTGCAATTTCGGATAGTGATGGAACGAATCCAGGCAATTTGGAATATTACGATCCTGTGCGCTTTAATCTTTTGCGTAGCACTACGACCGGAAAGCCTGCGCATTTTACGCTTATACACAATTTTATGTATCTTCAGCCCATTCCCGATGCTGTGTATATCATTGAAGCGCTTGCACGTCCGGTGCAAGACGGTATTAGTGTTCCAGACCCTTATGCGCAGGCTATTCAGATTGAAACGCTTTGGAGTATGGCGTCGGATCAGGGAAAAGCAACACCACTCCTGGCCGACGAAAGAACACAAATACTGAGAACGTTGGTCAATGGGGAAGCAAGGCAGCGTCAGAAGTTCAGCGCATCACATGAAGGATTTGGTAGAGGTAGAAGGTAATATTTTCTTTGATTATGGAGATTCGTGATGGCAAAACGATACGCCGCAACTGGAGCACAAAACGTCGCCAGTCCTACAGATACGGTCATTACTATTACAGGTGCGGCGACGACGAGGGGATGGGTCTACTTTTTTTCGTTGAGTAGTGCTGCCACGCCGGCAGACAACGCTATTGAGTGGATTGTGCAACGCCATACGGCAGTCGGTACGGCAACGGCGCTGACAGAAGCAATTCTTGATCTGGCTGACGCAGTACCGCTTTGCCTTGCAGACGAGAATCATACGGTTGAACCGACCTTTACAGCGGCAACCGAGGTATTCGACAACGCGGTGAATCAGCGGATGTCGTTTCAGTTTAACTCCAATCCTGATGGTGAGCTGGTTATTCCTGCGACGGCAGCGGCAGGTTTTGGATGGCAACCTGTACATGCCAGCTTTACAGGCTTGACTGAGGTGACGGTTCATTGGTTTGAGTAGTTTTGCATTTTGTATTTTTAACTCTTACAGAATACGGTGTTGTGAATTCTGCTATCAGCCATATCATTCGAGGGAAGCGCTTTGGCGGTCCCGATATATTGTGCATCGTAAAGCCTGGTTGCATGTGGAGTAAGCATCTATGCATTCCGCTGGTCTGTGTTTTGTCTGTCGCACGTCTCTTGCTGCAGATGATCGTGGTATCCAGTCTATTGAATTTGTTGGTGATGCACACAATGAGCCCGGAAGGTATGCAGCTCACGGGTCATGCGCAATGGGCTTGCGCCATCAGTGGTTGACACGGAACAAAGAAGGGCAGCTTGTTCCGTTGACGCCAAAGAATGCGCAGAAAACCCCTTCTTGGTACAATCGACTTATTACACGTTTTTTTGCGTGGGGCACAGCAAAGTTTCAACCGGCGCGGAGATTTGAGTAATGGGATGGTTGAGCGGTGGGACACTCCTGGTAAACCCGCAGTGGACAGCGCGGAAAGCTGCTGCGTATGTCAGGGGTGATTTACCGGAGAAAGACGCGGCATTTGAAGCCGACATGCTTATGTGTAAGCACTGCCAGATGACATGGTATGTGCAGCCTGGTAGTGGTATAAAGCGCGGGTGGTGTTATGCATGTCAAGGGCCAACGTGCGGTAAATTTGTTTGTGAGCAGCACTGTGGTGGAGCACTACACTTTATGAAAGCCATCGAGCGCATGGAAGCGAAAGGCCGCTGGCTGGCGCGCATTTTAGGGGGTTAAGTATGGCAGTCCCATGTATTGTGTGTTTGCAGGAAATCGCTATAAGGTACAATAATGGTGTTTTTACTGGTGATGAAACCACGCATGTCATGTATGCCGGTGACGCGAAGTATGAAGCCGGAAGATACAATATCCATGAACGTTGTAATCACTCGAATTTTCGAGATCAGATATTAACCCGTGATATGCTCGATGGCAAAGTACCACTCAGGCCGGGAATTCTTCAAGCAGCAAGTCCATATCTCGTCAAGCGAGGATTGCCTGAGACACACAACTGATGGACGTTGACATTTTTCAGTTGCCCACGATGCATCAGCAGGTCTGGCCTGTCAGGCGTAAGCCTACCGTGAAACGCTTTGACGGCAATCTCAACCTGACTGATGCCCTTTTTACGGCGTTTCACGACTCACTTTTTGCCCAGTGGGGAGTACCACCTTCTTCGCGCCGCGTGTTCTGGAAACCCAGGCTGTGGCGCTTTAAGGGGGATAATGTTGATCCCGGCGTACTTCAGGGCGGTATTGTCGAGACCATTACAATCGACAAATTTGCTGATCCTTCAGGGAGTCAGGTTGCATCGCGCTTTCGTCATTGTATTCGGTGGCGTAACAGGCCATATGTGTCTGACAGAGTAGAAGAAGAGCAATATGTGCCGCTCCTTTTTCCAACCTGGATGTGGCTTCATGGGCCGCAACATGTTGGAAAATGGGCCAGGCGCAAAGCACAGCGAAAACTTCTGGCAACGCTGCTGAGTGAGCAGCATCTCGTGCAAACACAAACAGCAGCAACAACATCGCCCGCTTTTGGTAACATGCGATACACGGGTGGCAGGATTGTGGTGACGTAGGAGATTCTATATGGTTGAATTGATTATTCAATTTACACGTGATCGAAAAACTCTTGTAATACAAGAATTGCAGTCATACGGGTTTTCATGCGAAGAACCTGTTCTATCAGATATGAATGATAATACACCACGATGTTATGTGTGTATGAAAGCAACAGCACTTTCAGAAATGAGTGTATCTGCATTTGGCACATGGTGCGCTATAACGGCACAGCCGTGGTTTGAACGGGACAGCATGGGTCTGAGCGTTAGTAAAGACCAGGTTGTAGTTGGAAGTCCCTGCTATGTAAATTCTATAGGGCACTAACGTGGCAGCCATTCATCACATGAAGATCGCTAGTGATCTTATAAAGTCTGGTGCCATCAGCCCGGAGTTGCTGGAAGATTTGTTTCGTACCGTCGATGAGTCGGTGAGTTATGAGCTTGAAGTAGGCGACGGCGTGACTGCCGCATCTCTTCCCGGCTTTGGCTCTGGTTCGGCAGCCATTGAGACGATTCAGACGTTTATTTTTACTACGGATGTGAACGTGACGCTCAACTGGAACGGTGCGAATACCTCAATGGTGGTTGCCGTGGGTGATCGTAGAGCAGTCTGTATGTTCTACGGGGTTTCGACAACGACCGTACCTACTATTACCAATTCAAGCGGATCCACTGCAACTATCACAGTACTTGCTGGAGGGACGTAAGTGGAAGATGATAATCTCCTCGGTGATGTGGATGCCTGGTTTGACGCTTTTGAGCGTGGTGATTTTTTTGTCGCATGGCACGAGCAACAAGAAAAAATCCGTACGCAGGAGGCGGCATGTGGGCATTTTTTTAATGTGCCTGTATATGATGCTTCAATGGATTAACACATGCCTCTCCATTTTTCTGATATCCTCGATCTGCTCATGACGAGGGCAGAACGCTTAGGACTTGTGAGCGGCCCTGAGAAACACGCCGATGCGGCGGAACTTGAAATGTATCTGTTTCAGGCATTGCTTGATATTACGGAAAGTGTTGATATTCCGGCGTACCTCAAACGGGATAATGCTATAGCCGTAACGACAACTGGGCAACCGGATTATCCACTCCCTGATGACTTCGGCAGGCTCATTCTCCCGCGCGTACAGAACAAGAGGGGCATCTATCTCTATGATACGTTTCGGAACGCCGATTTGGAATACCTTGACCCCAATGTGTTTGCGCGGAACAGTTCACTTCTTAACAGCCGCCCTACACAGTTTACGGTCATCGAGCGGCGTATATGGCTCTACCCAACACCGGACGGCAACGGCACAAGTGATTACACCATACGGGGACTCTACATGCAGGTCATTAACCGTCCTGACCTGGATGACGAGGTTCCTCTAGGCTATCCAACGGCACTGGTTGATGTGGCACTCTTTCGGTTTGCGTCCGATATGGGGAAGCAGATACAAGCACTAGCGGTGACACGCGAAGAGTCGATGAAACGCCTGGCGGTTGGGAGTCGATAATGCCTGGCACGTCTCATGTTGAAGCATCTATGGCCGTTGTTGATAGGCTTGGCCGTGGAAGTCCCATGCGCGTCGCTCACGCGATGAGTCATACACGCTGGGTCGGGCCAATTACGATTACCGTTGCAACTGGGACGACTGAGCAAGCTGTTATCACCATTGGGACTCAAGGGCTTACAACTATTACCGCGTTGTGGATTACGTCAGATGTCAATATCAGTGTCACCTATGGTGCTGCTGCGTCAAATGCGCCAGTTGCGCTCAACGCGGGAGCAGTCCACTGTATGAGTGGAACAAGTTTAACGGCACTCTCGTTTACGAATAATTCCGGTTCGCTTGCGACTATCACGTATGTGATCGCGGGAAGTTAACTATAAACAACATTTACTTTATAGCAGCGTCAAAGATGTGTAACATGGGCACATTCTGGCTTGAGGCTCTACGGGCATATCGTATCCAGCGCATTTCTGTTCGCTTTCCGCTGATTTTAAAGCTGATTATCTGGAAGCATCTGGTGTGGGCTGCTTGTATCTTCTTTGATACTTCTGCGATGCACATAACGGCATTTGCCTCAATGCCATTGTCGGGTATAGCGAGCATTGGCATTCTGGTTGGTTCATCGTGTCTGGCGTTGGTACCATTTTACGTGCTGGTCTCTCGTACCGTGATGGCGATGCTCTTTGTGCCGCAATCAGTGCTTATGTATGTCTCGGCGCTTGGCGCATTACGCGCCGTACTCACGGGGACGTATGGAGATGGCGTGCAGCACCCACATTTGTTTATTCTTGCAGACCAGTGCATATATGGATTGCTGGCATATTACCACACGATTGCTGTTGTCAAGAATGCGCAGGAAAGGTAGACATGCTCATCCAGGAATCACAGCTTGTTCCATTTGCTGCGCTCGTGATTGCCATAGGCACTTTTGTGTATGCTGTGAGGAGTAAAGCAGGGGATAATACTATACACAACTTAGAGCGTCGTATAGATGAGTTGCAGGTGAAAGAACAGCGATGCTCTGAGCGCCTGGCAGCTCTGGAGCTTCTCAACCAAGAGTTGCTTTTGCGTCTTGCCGGGATTCGTCCTATGGGGGACATGAAACGTCATGAACCCCATGGCTGAAGCCAGGGGCTTGGCCCTGAGAGTGCGTCTTTCTGGTGCGTCGTGTCCTTTCCAGGGGACACGTCCCGAGCCATCAGCCATGCTATGCCGGGTTATTGCTGGTATTCCCGGAGGCTTGACGTGTCATGACGTAGGCGTGTCTGCACACGCCGTAGCGGGCTCTGTGGCCTCGTCAGACGGACCACGCGAGGGGACCGCAACCACGTACACCGTACCTCGGAGCAGTCCGCTCCCCATTCAGGGAGTTCAGTACGGTGTCCAGCAGAGAGATTCTAGCACATTTATAGTTCAAGTCCATCTAAAACCTGTTGGCCTTGCAGGCCAACCTCCTTTCCTCCCCATGGATAAATCCGTGGGACGGAGGCTTTGGTGACGCTCAGTGATCTTCAAAACCTCGTAGCGCTCAAACTTGGTGAGCAGTCGCTGTTTTATCCGCCAGAAGAAATTACCCGCAGCGGCCTCAATCCTGCGCAACGCTTGCTATGTCTTACCTATCCGCTCATCCTCCAGCAAAGAGTAACGGTAACGGTCAATCCTGATTTGCCTTTTATTGATGTGCGCCAGGTGACTGGTACAGATGGTGTCATTTTGGGCAACCGTATCAGGTTTGTGCGGCGTGTTGTTATGGGTAATGTTCGTGCTGATGCGCCGGTGCATAACGCAGTGACGGATGAGCTTTTTGAGTTGCGAGAAACCACTGTAGCTGCACTCTCAAGGCGTGCCAACGATTGGATGAGTCATAGGGGGATTATTCGTCATTATTGGAAGTGGGGCACGTACTGGATAGGGCTTTATAAGCGTCCGGTCACGGCGACGACCATTACGGTCATCTATGACGCTGTTCCTGCGCAGCTTGTTTTTGACACTGATGAGCCACAGGTGCAGGCTGTCTACCATAACGTCATTGCAGAAATAGCCGCAGGTCTCTTGCTTGTGAAAGAGGGGAACCCCCAGGGTGAGCAGGGATTAAAGCGTATCGCTGGGGCACTTGCACTTCAGCAGCAAGGAGTTGCTGCATGACGCTTCTCGTAGAGCAAATTGATCGTATACGTGACATCCTCCAGGATACTGACATCTCTGCTACCAATATTTCCAAAATTGTGACAGCGCATCAAGAGTCTTTGCAGTACCTGGCACGCAAAGACATGTTTTTTCAGATTCAGTGGGTGAACGCTATTGCTCTTCAGGGACTCTATGTGATGCCTGATCCTGTCGTGACAATCAGCCATGTACTCTATAACGAGCGTGTCTTGAGGTATGCCACGGAAACAATGCTCGACCGCAGGTATCACGGTTGGGAAGACCTCCCAGGTGAGCCAAAATATTATACAACGGATAATCAAAATCCGAGTACGATCCGTATCATCCCAACTCCTAAAAGGACAGGCAGCGTGATTCCGATTATACCATCCCCTCTCTTTCAAAACATGGTCGATAATATTGTCGTGTTTCATACAGAAGACGTGTCATCTGATATAGCTGATGGTGTAGATATTCTTCCTACCCTTTTCGATTGGGATGATATACTTGTCTACAAGACGGCGCGCATGCTTGCTGAGCGTGAAACTGAAATACAGAATCTTCCAGTTGCTCAACTGTGCAGGCAGCTTGAAATGCTCTGGGAAAGGCAGTCAACACCTGCATAGGTAGCTTCAAATGTCGTCACAGACACTCGGCAATCCATCTATTACAGGTGAGACGGTTGATGAGTTGCGCCAGTCAATGCAATTTTGGATGCAACAAGCTTTTAATCATCTCGATCAGTTTAGTGGATTGCGCGGAATACCGAAGTTTTATGCAGATGTTGATGCAAACTCAAAACGTGTTACCAAGCTTGGGGTACCCACAGGTAACACCGACGCAGAGCGTGTAGACTTTTCGCTTAGAAGTAAAGTGGCTGGTGGTACATATGATGCACAGGGACGCGCTATTGAAAATGTCCTTGCGGCGACAGCGCTTTCCGATGCGGTCAACCTGGAACAACTTCGACGAGAAATCGATGAGACTCTCCTTGCTAAAACATTTTTACAATCTTTTACCGTCGCTTTTGCCGGAGCAACGAGCGTAACCATTCTAGGTGCAACTCATCAACTTGCAACGACCGATCTTGCCGTAACAATCTGGGATACGAGCAGTCCAAGGGCAGAGATTGGAGCTAACAGAGTTACCGTGGATGATACGACTTTTGATGTGGTTGTTACTTTTTTGGATGCACAAAGTGGCAGAATTGTTCTCATGGGATAAAAAGATGCTTGTCGTGTTAGTAGCAATGTTACTTATGGTTTTACCTGTGTTAGCTAAAGCTCAAACTGCACAAGAAGATCTGCAAATAATGGTAAGGCGCTACATGCAATGCCAGGCAGACAACGTTGGTACATATAACATTCAAGTTCAGCTCTCTCAGGGCAAACTAGAAAAGGTTCAGGCTGAACTTGATGCAGCAAAAAAAGAAATTGAGCAGTTGAAAGACACAAAGAAGGACAAATCTTGAAACGTACAGCGTTCGTACTGCTGTTATTGATCGCATTGGGTGTGCATAGCCCTGCTTACTCACAGGGCACGGTCATTAATGGTGACCGTAGTATTGTAGGTTCACTGTGCGTAGGCAGTTCAGGCACTCCAGTAGATAGGCTCTCTCTTTGTGCGGCTCCTGTAGCCTCAGCTACTCGCGCGTTGCTTAACCTTTCCAACACTGCAATCAGTGGTGGAAGTGCTGCTGGTACCTATATAGGCGCTAATCCCGCTGCTTGTACTGGCAACTTTTGGGATTTTCAGCTCGCAGGCGCTGCACGTTCAGTGCTTTCCTGTGCTGGTGCACTGACGATTGTCAGTTCGACAAATAATCTCAGCGTATTTGCGGCAACGACTTCAGCGCAGTTGGCAGGAGTGCTTTCAGACGAAACTGGTACGGCTGGCTTTGCAGTTTTTTCAGTATCACCGACGCTTACGACACCCACAATAGGAGCGGCAACAGCAACAAGCATCACTATTGGTGCGAACCTGCTCAACACATCCGAGTGGGCGAATCTTGATGGCAGTGACCAGGCTGTAGCAACAACATCTTCTCCACAGTTCAACGCCATTGGGCTGGGTACTGCTGCAGCAGCAGCGAATCGCTTAAATTCCAGTGCTGCTCCGGGTGGAGGTATACGCCAGGATTGGTCCGGTGCAGGCACTGGCGTAGATTATGGACAAATTGCAAATACTGGTGGTACTGTTCTTTGGGGAGTTGAGCGGAGTACAGGAGGGGGGGTTTTTGTAGGAACCTCGGCATATTCCGGTGTTATCGGGACGGCAACGAATACGGATTTCCACCTTGCGGCAAATAATACAGTTGTTTTAACTTTATCTGGTACGGCAACCGCTGTGGTGGGGACTTTTAAATCGACAGCAGAAAGCCTGGGATGGGTTGTTCAGAATGCTGCAAATCAAATCTGTACTACAACTTGCACAACAGGTGCGTGTGTTGTAGGTATTGATACAATTACTACAACATTTCTGGCATGCAATGATGCCACAGCCGATAGTTGTCTCTGTGCAGGATAGGAGAAAAAATGCTTCATGTGTCCTTGTGTCTTGTTTTGTCTGTTCTATTATCAGCAAGTTGTGCAGTAGCTGCTATAGAGTATCCCATTACGCTTACTGTTGAGGAAAACATGGCGCTTTCTTATCTTACGGAACAAGAAAATATGGTACCAAACACGCCGCTATTAACACCATCTGAGGTATTACATAAACAAATACGGCAACAACTTGCAAATACATTGAGGAATATGGACAAAGTAGTAGATTCACTTATTGTTCCTTTGCGGGCTGTAGAGATTGTTGAACGTGATAAAGCGCTGAACACGCTTAGTCCGGCGCTAAGAGCACGGATGAAACAACGACTGGGAAATTAGGAGTAGTATTGCTATGCGGCATGGGCTATTGTGGTATCTTTTTGGTGCTCTTGTTTTATTCCATTCGTATGCGTGGTCAAATCATGGGTCATTACGCAATGATCCCTTTAATACACTCCCTGATAGTACCGCTGCCACATTTCGGACAAACAGCCGAAGTTTTTGGGACCATGAAGATGCACAAAGAGAGGGTGAGGCATTACCTGTATTCGTGGTGTCAGGCGGTATCCATGGCATATCGTCCACACTGACATCTCCATCATTTGCTACGGTGGCACATACACCGGAGCGCATAAATCAGTCTCCGACTGTTATAACATATGTTGCCGCAGCTGCTGACGTGTGTTGGACAATTATTTCCAGTGATAACGATGGTATCGCCGGTTGGACTCGTGTAGGCACGACAGCCCTCTATTATCAATGTGAGGGCGATACAACGCCCAATGAGCCTACACTGCCTCCGAACAGCACGTGGCTCATGGGACCAATTACTATCACAGGAAGTGCTATTGTTACTGTGCAAGATCACCGTGTATTTAATGTTCCCATCAACAATGCGGTGCGCATGTGTGATAGATTTCCGGGGGCAACTGCTGGAGAGAAGATTCGAGATTGTATTGCGAATATTCCGACCATCGGGGGAATAGCTGATGCACGAGGAATAGTAGGTACTCAAACGATTGGCGTTGATATCTTCAGCGGTGTAACAAGACCTATTACATTGCTACTGGGCGCCGGCACGTATACAGTCAGTGTTGCGCAAACATGGCCACTAAACGGCGTTCATATTCGCGGCATCTCTCGCTTTGCTACAACACTGCGTTCTTCTACCAATGTCGCAATGTGGACACACAGCAGTGCTGGCGCCAACATAGAGACCTATGCTGAAATTGCCCACTTGACGCTTGACGGCAACAGCGTTGGAGCGATTGGGCTTGATCTGCAAAAAGTTGCGAGCTTTAATATTGAAGATGTGATTGTCCAGGGCTTTACCACAGCAGGTATTCGCAACCGTGGTGGGCTTATTTTTACTGTCAAAAGATCGAAGATATCCGGGAATGCCATAGGGCTAGACAGTAGCCGTTTTGATACAGGCACCCCAGCAAACCTTATTCGTATTGAGGATACACGATTCATCTCGAATACATCTTACGGACTTGTGGCGAGTTATACAACGATGTTGATCTTAGACAACATTGACGCTGAACAGAATGGAACGGCGGGGAGCACGACTACAAGTGGCGTTTCGGTAGATAATAACTGCCTCTTTGGGGAGGGTGTTGGAGTTGTTATAAAAAACTCCTGGTTTGAGTCAAACAGTGGACATAGCCAGTTGCGCCTTGGTGCACCAGCCTTTGTGACCTGCCAACATAAAATTGAAAACACTCATGTATTTGGTATTGGCTCAAGCTATGGACTATATGTCGATGGTGGTACTCCAACAATCGATTATACTGTTGAGGGGAGCACCTTCCAGAATGCTTCAGTTTTTGATGTTTTTGACACGAATATACGCCGTGGCGTCTTTAATAATAGTCTTGCTACTACTTCTTCAACGGGGAGTAACACATCGACGTTTCCTGGTTTGACGGGTGCTCCAGCTATTGTAGATAATCGGGCTCGGGCGACGTCCCACACAGTCAATACCCCCGTATACAACGTGCAAACAACAGCAGGAGCCAATGTTGTTACTGTGAATCCTACTGCGTTGGAAATAGGGTTTGGCACGGCTGGTGCGGCAACGATGGCTATAACTAGAGTACGTGATAACGTGTGGCAACTCAGTCAGGTTACATGTACCACGCTTGGAGCTGCGGTACAGGGGGGGTTTGCTTTTTGTGCTAACTGCACACAAACAAACCCTTGCGCATGTGCAGGCGGCGGTGCGTGGGCTTTTGGACAGAATAGTGCGTGGCGCTGTGACGCTTTGCCATAGCAATCGTACATACACCTTTTTAGCTCGTATAGAGGCGTGTTACAGCCATGCCATTTCAACCTTTCCACATTGCGCGGTGGACACGAGGCGCAACACTTGTTGCCGAGCCGGACATGATACCCGACGATGCCCTACGCCGCGCAACCAATGTGCGTCTTGATCGCACACTTGGCGCCATAGAAGTTCGTCCTGGTTGGACAGCCCGCACGTCTAGCGCTTTTGCCTCTACGGTGATCTATGTGTCGCGCCTGGTTGCCTCTGCAGCCACGTACAGCTATGCACAATTTGGCACAACGCTTCAGCGCCTTAACACCTCCTGGGGTGGTGCGACAACGTTGAATGCTGCAACAGGTACTCAGGTACTCTCCGCTGCAAATTCCCCTGACGGCAACGGTAATCTGCTCAAATACTTTGTGAATGGCACTATTGCTATCAAAGATTCCGGCACAGTGACGACCGCAATGGGTGTACAGCCGCCTACGGCACAGCCAACGAGTGCCGCGCTTGCCGCTGATCTTTTCACCCAGATTGATGAAATGAGTACGTCTGTTCTGTGGAATGGGACAAATCTCTCAGTTGCCATTGCAGATGACTTTACACTGTATCAGTCATTTCCTTCCAGCCTTTCTTTTAGCATTGCTGCATCAACGTTTGGCTCGATTGCTCGTGATCTTGGTGTGGGACTGAACCTTGATACGCTCACAGGAGGAGACAACCTCGTTAAAGACGATGATTATATACACTTCTGGGTGCGCTGTGATAGGCCGGAGCGTGTGACATTTATGCAGGTGGATATTGACATTGATTCTGCAACAACGGGCGTAGCAGATGCCTTTAGGCGTAACTACTATCATATCAGACTCGGCGGACTTACCACGCTCGATCAGGGAATTAACTCCTGGACACAGGTACAAATACGGAAAGCACGTTTTACCCGGTATGGTACTGATGTGGCTCGGAGCTGGGCAAACGCTCGCACGTTTCGTATCGCATTTCTCACCAACACACTAGGAACTGTCGCTTTCAATATTGATGATTTTAAACTCCGTGGAGGAGTAGGACTTGAAGGAGATTATGAATTTACGGCGTCTTATCGTAATGCAACGACGATGGCGCGCGGCAATCCACCGCTTGATGCTGATCGTGTCATACTTGGGACGACAAAGATTACGACCAACCGTCAGCGTATCAATCTTAACATCACCAATGTGCGAAGTGCTGTGGTACTTACAGGCACCACAACAGTGAATGCTTCAACGACTATTATCGGCACAGGGACACTATTCACAACAGAGCTTGCGGTCGGCAATCAAATAAATGTTTCAAGTGCGCCAACAATCTATGCAACCGTGTTAACAATTGTATCGACAACAGAAATCACAGTGAGCGCTGCACTGGGTAATGGAACAGCGCAAAACATCACAGCTCATGGGGCTAACCACCCAGGAGATGCCCAAATAGATCGGCTCATGCTCTGGTGTAAAGGTGGTATTTTTCCGAATTATGTGTTGGTTGATGAAATTGCAGACACAGCGGCAAGTCCATATCTTATGAATACTTCTGAGGCAACCCTTATCCTTACCAATCAAATACTGGAAACCGATAATGACATACCCCCAGGAGGTAACACGCCTCCTGCAGGCTCGACCAGGGTGCTTTTTGGTCCTGGTGGGCAGGGTCACCTTTTTATGATTGCCGATGGCTACAGGCTCTACTTCTCCAAAGGTTATGAGCGCCTTGAGAACAGGGCTGAAAACTGGGGCTATCGCAATTTTGCGATTGTTGGTGATGGTTCAGCACGCGCTGTTGCTGGGATTGCCACGGCAAGTCAGATACGTGTGTGGACCACAGCGCGAACCTACAACGTCGTCGGTATCGGCACAGACACCTTTCTTCCCGTGCCTATTGATGGGTCACGTGGCGCTGTCTCTCAGTTTGCTGTGACTGAAGGCCATGGGATACTGTTCTTTGTCTCTCAGGACGGTATCTACGCTGACATGAATGGTAGACAAGAAAAAATCACTCGTGCTATCGACCCATTTTTTGAAGGCCGCACCGTTGACGGCCAGGTAGGGTGGAACACATCACAGATGGCGCTTGTTGAGCTTGGTTTCTTAAATGCAGCAACGGGCTCAACACTTGTGATGCTCTATGCTGAAGCAGGTTCAGCGACTCTCAATCGTTTTTTGGTGCTGAAGCCAAACCTTCAAAGCGGGCAACTGACCGAGTGCTTTTTCGGCACGAGCACCGTAACAAGCCTTCGTTCGCTCTTTTTTGACAGCTTGAACCGTGAGTTGCTTGCAGGCGCCGCAAACGGCCATGTGTATAGGATTGAAGACCCATCCGTGTATAGCGATGCAGGCACAGCTATTACCATAAATGCACGCACAAAGAGTTATGATGGCGGGCAGCCATTTCAGCGTAAAGCCTATTCTTCCGTGTTGCTTGAGGGCAACACGACGAGTCAAAATGCGACGATTACTGCATATTACGACAGGAACGCGACAAGTGAAATACTCACAACTGCATGGGCTACGAGCGCCGAGAATGCGCAGACATCTTTCAGGACCGCAGATGAAACGGCAAGACGCTACAATGTTGCACTTGAAATTTCCGGGAGTTTCTCATCGCGTGTTGCGTTTGTAGGCGCAAGTATCCACACATTTATGAGACCAGATTTACGGCTCATTCACGATACCCACGAAATCATTTTTCCGACTATTCATGAAATACGCAAAGTCCTCCTTGACGCTGATGCGCCTGCGGCTCTCACCATGATAACGTACCTCAACGGGGTAAACACCAATACCCGGACTGTTGCCGCAACGTCGGGAAGACAGCGTGTCGATATTGAATTGCCTCTCACACTTCGCAGTAAAAATTTTCGCGTTAGGTGGACATCACCAACAGCGTTTGAAATCTGGGATGCTTCAGGATTGTTTCGACCTGAGCCTGAAGATGTTTTTGTGTGGGATTCCGATGAAATCTATTTTGAGGTTCCACAACAAACAAAGCTGTTTACACTCGAACTTGATGCACCTGCGAATCTTACGGCTGTACTTTTTGTGGAAGGCACAACAGTGAGTACACGTCCCATTTTTGCAACGACTGGGATACAGGCTGTGCGCCACCAGTTACCACCGGGGATACGCGGCAGAGTGTTCCGCTTCAATCTTACGAGCCAGTCGAGGTTCCAAGTGTGGGACATGCTTGGATGGTTCAAATCGCTTGGCGAGAATGCTGGATGGCAAAGACGACCAATGACAAAGAGGCAAGAAAGCCTGGTAACACGAGGCTTTCTACAAAGGTAGTGTACTGCTTGAACCTTCTGATTGCGCAGAAGGGGGATGTCGTGTTACCCTTGTAAGTGGTAACGCAGCGCTACTTTGCTCTAGGAAAGATGGCTATGGCTGATGATTCTGGTGATTTCGGTGATGGTGGTTTTGGTGATGGTGGTTTTGGTGCTGCTTCAAGTGGAACAGGTGCAGATGGTGGGGGAGATGTAGGCAACGGTGGCGGAGGCATCTTTTCTGGTTTCGACCCCAATCAACCACCACCGCTCATCTCTTCAGAAGATGTCCTCACAAGGGGACGCGCGCTTGCTACGCAAGGTGTACCGCTGCAAATTAGCAACCTCTTTGAGGCACTTGCGCAGCTCCGCGCGCGTGCGGCAGGATCGACGGCAGAGATTCTCCCGTCTATTATCGGGCAGCTTTCTCAGATGCGTTCGCAATACTCAGGTGCTTCTCAAGCCATTGCGCGCAGGCTTGGCTTTGCTGGTGGCGGGCAAACCGAAAGGGAGCAGGGAAGAGCGCTTGCCGGTGCGACAAGGCAGTACGGCGGTCTTATTACCGGACATCAGCAAACGTCCTATGCCAATCTCATTAACCAGCTCTCGGCGCTTCAGCCACAACTTTCAGGCGCTGCGCGTCCTCCTCTTGTGCGTACCCAGGAAGGACCACAGCCGAACCTGGCACTTCAAGGCGCAGGGATAGCCTCGATGATTCGTACAGCGCGGCAAATTCAGGATTTTTATGCAAATAGGCAAGGCGGCGCGTATGGTGGACTTTCGCAGGGATTTAACCAGACGGCTATACCGTATGACTACGGATTAGATCTATAATGATCACAGCAAAGCGCACTTTTCAATCGCTTGTGCCCTGGATATCAGAGCAGCAACGCCAGTGTATTCGTATACACGCGCGTATGGCAAGTTTTCAATTAAACCCCTATACTGACGGACCTTCTATGCCTGATGAGCCGTGTATAACGTGTACAATTGTGCAGTGGTGTGGTACGCCGCAATTTCTTGATAGGTTGTATGCTCTCACGGCAGAAATCCGCAAAGCCTGGGGGAATATCGCCGCTGAGTATAATGAGAAAGACCCCGACTTTCCTTTGCGAACACTCGATTGTGTTATCATCCTTGCCATGCTCGTTGCGGGTGAGCTTGTACATGTGAGCAACGATGTCATGCAAAAGGATTGCGCAGATATTGCAGAATATTTTTGCCGGTATGTCCGTCTCATTCAAAAACAAATGGACTACACACATGCATCGCAGACGATAAAAGAGTAGAACGACATGGCAGCCATCATAGCAGCAGCCATCGGTGCAGCCGCTCTCATAGGTACAACCGCATACTCGGCGTCACAAGGCACCCCTGATACTACAACCACACAGACGCTCGAATTTCCCGAAGAAACACGCCGCCTTTTTCAAGACATAGAAGAACCGCTCCTTAGAGGCTCGCTCGAAGAGCAGGCATCGCTTCTTATGCCGCTCCTGGGTGGTTTTCGCACTAGAGATGCAGCAGCGCAGCGCTTTGGTGCCTCTCAAGATATTCCTTTTGCCTCCGCACGCACAGGTGCAAAGCGAGCAGGCGTTACCGATCTTGGCTCGTCACTTGAAGCTGTCCAGGGACTCCAACCTGAACTTCTCGCGGCTCTCCGAGATTTAGCACTTGCGCGTGGCCAACAGCTGACGACCGTGGTACAGCCAGGCTATGGGCAATTCTTGTCACCACAAACGGCTACGCAGCAATCCGGTGGAGGCACAGACGCCTTTCAGGTAGGATTTCAGGCTGCAGGCGGTTTAGCAAGTATTGCAGGGGCATATTACGGCAGACCTGGTGCAACATGAGGATGCGCAAGCATATCAGTCGTAAAACTGTCGTGCGTGTACAACATGCTATCTTGGCGGGGTAGTATAATACCCGTATCGCTCAGCATGGTACTTTTTACGGACACGCACAACAGCTTTGTTGTTATTTTGACCATAGCTCGATAAGCCTGGACATTTTCTTATCAATACTTTCCAATAATTGAATGTGTGCTTTTTTTTCACTGTGTAAATCTGCTGCAGGTGATGGTACATCTGTACCCGTTACCGCTCCAAGTGACATGTTGAGTCCTTCAGCAACCCGTTTCGCACCCCAGAGCGTACATGATCGTGAATTGAGCAGGCTGCGAATATAACTCGTGCTGCATTGACACATCCCTGCCAGCCTATCAGTTGTGATCCCATGTGTGATTTTGTACTGTTCTACCACTTCTGCCACGTGTGAGCCCTGCTCTTTGGGAAGGTGTGCTTTTTCACCGAGAGTTAATATACTTTGACTATTGACGTTTCTATCTACATCATTCTCTTTTATCTCATTGCCAAGTAAATAATCAAGGTCCATTTTCAGCCCTGCTGCGAGTCTTTGGGCGCCCATGAGGGTACATGCGCCACTGCGTAGCACTTCGCTGACAAATTTGTCGCTACAAAGAGAACGCCTTGACAGCTCAGCTGCACGTACATGATGATCTCGCATATATGTTCGCAGAATACCTATAACGTGCGCGGTTTGTATCTCTGTAAGTTTAAGGCGATCAGCCATGACGTTTATCCTCTCATCGCTACTGTGTACTACGGATCATCACGTTTATCTATTTGTTCTTCGCCCGTTTTTATGTTATTATCGAGAGAAGTGCATCTTTTAGGTGTATCCCAGTAGGGCGAATGGCATTTTGGACATATACGTGTACGTGTTATACGCGGCACCCATATATGATTACAACGCAGACACACGCGGCGCATAATTTCTTGTTGGCACATTGCGCGCCTTTCCCATGACAAAGACTATATGATTATAAGCATACACCATGAACATAGTTTGGGCAAGAAAAATGGAAGAATTTTGTCAAGTCTGTGCCGTACCATGCGAATCAGGCACGCTGTGTATTATCGATGGGGTATTGTGTCGTGATCTTCCATTTTCGTGTTGTGTCTGCGGCAACTCCCTATGCATAGCGTGCTATCTTTCTTGTCCTTTTGAGATGTACGAAGATCAAGAGTTAGCATTTTGTCCCCGGTGTGAGGATTTGCGGTAATGGCTGGATTCGGAGATTTCCTCCAGGCTATACAATTTGGAATGGGTCTTGTTTCCGGCTTCACAGCTCAAGCGCAAAAGGAGCGTGAGTCTAACGAAGCAAACCAGTTAAAACTTTTGCAACTTCTTCAAAAAGACGAAGTATCACGTTTAGTGCCTGTCAATGCAGAGGAGCTTGATCGACCGACAGACTTATTAACCAATTTGTTTGGCGGCGGCAAAGCACGTGTGCGAGGCACCGGAGAACCTGCGACGATGTTTGGCGGACAGGGCTTTGCGCTCAGAGAATACCCGCCGATCCAGATACCTGCGGAACTACTTGCACCTTCAGCACCTGCAGCTCCTACGAAGCCGGCAGAACCTTCAGCACCGCCAGTGCGGCCCTTTGCTCCACCGCAGGTACCAGCAGCTCCACCGCAGGTACCAGGTGCAGCACAGGCACCTTCTGAGATTCCTGCTATACCACAAGCACTGCGCACGCCCATTCTCGCTGCGGCTGGGCGGGCTTCAGAAGCATCAAATGTGCCTATCTCACATCTCTTAGGGCTTATTGCTATCGAGTCATCTTTTAATCCTCGTGCAATCAGTAAGGATAATGCGCAGGGGCTCATGCAACTCATCCCGGCAACACAAAAAAAGCACAAAGTTATTAACCCGTTCGATATAACTCAAAATATCACAGGTGGGGCAAAAGAGTGGGCAGAAGCACTTGAAAAAACAGGTGGCGATGTCAGGCGCGCATACCTGGAAGTCTATAATCCAAATGATCCTAACAAAGTTGCTGCTGCAGATAGACTTGAACGCGCGGTGAAGTTCTTTGAGCAAGATCCGGCAGTGCAGGCCGTAAGCGGGCGTGTTGCTAGCCTCGGCGCCACAGCTACCCGCACTACGCCTACACCTGAAATCTCAGAACGTGTCTCTGTTGCAGAAATCCCCCTCGATCCGCCACGGACAGAGCAGAGCTACCTTCAGGATTACCAACGGAGCGTTTATCGTGACATGGCGCCACATATACTCGATACACCCAAAGGCAGAGAACGCCTTGGTGTGGCACTTCGTGATGCAAAAAAAGAAGCCAAAAACGACTATGACAGAGACTTTGCGAGCGCGCGCGCAGAAGCGAAGCGTATCAAAAGCGAGCGGCAGATACATAGCTACGAAGTGCTCAATGCCCTAGATCGTGTGCAGGATACTCGGCAGCTCAAAACGATTCTTGACTATATTGCCACACATGACAACCCAGATCACCTGGGGGACGCTGTGACTATGGTTCGCCAGGCACCAGAAGGCGAACGCATAGCGCTCGCAGCGCGCATGTTCCCTCGGCTACTTGAGGCAAATTATGCCAAAGATGTTATTGAGTACTCTTTCAAATCTGTCCTTCCATCAGAGGAGATGAAAAATTTACGAGAAAATTTACGCGCAAAGCAGCAAGAGAGACGAGTAGGGCTTGTCGAAGCACGAAGATTATGGAATACAGGGGATAAAGATGCTGCACGCGATGTGTTAGCTATCTACGAAATTACAGGTGAAAATGTCCCAACCGATATGCGGCAAGAGCGCCTGGTTGAAGAACAAAGAGCAAAACTGACCACAGCGGCAGATGTGCGTTTTGAAGAACAAACGCCATTGGTAAATACCCTCGTGGCGAATCCTGAACTTATCCCTGCTTTCAATCTTAATCCAGTAGTTAAGGGACAAATCTTACCACGACTTATTGAGGGGGGCGTGACAAAAGACGATCTCTATGATCCGGTGAAACGTGACAAAGAGAAACTTGAACTGAAGACTGCGCAGTTTGCACTTGACGAGAAAATACGCAAAAAGGAAGGTCGCTTTACAGAGCTGGAGAAGGCAGAGCATCTCATAAAACTTCGTGGTTTGCTTCTCAAAGAACCGCTCTTTCGGCAATACAGTGAAGCAACACAGGGATATGTGAGTATTTTGGCAGGTATCCAATTGAACAACGCTCAGGGAGACCTCGCAATTGTCAACGGTATTGTAAAGATGCTTGACCCCACAGGTGTAGTAAGGCCCTCTGAATATATGACAGCCGAACAAGCCCAGGGTGTGCTTGAAAGACTTGGAAAAGCCCCCGCGCAGTTTATGCAAGGAGATAGATTGTATCCAGACGCGCGGAAACGCTTTCTTGAACTTGGAGAGGCACTCAATCAAGGACGCTTTAAGGTCATGCGTAACAGACTTGAAACGACGTACAAAAGCATGACTGAACCTCTTGGCGTGTCGCTAGATACGCTCATTGACGCGAAGCCTGTAACAGGTCCAACCACAAAGGAACGAATTACTTTGCCAGTGCCACAGCAGGCAGCACCTCAGCAGACAGCACCTCAGCAGACAGCACCTCAGCAGGCAGCACCAGTGCCACAGCAGACAGCACCTCAGCAGGCAGCACCGGCACCTCAGCAGGTAACACCTCCTACACTGCTTACGCCAGAACAGCAGAAGTACATAGATGAAATAATGCGACCGAGGTAAAAGCATGGCTGAAGTTCAGGAAGCACCCGGTGAACAAACAACCGCACAGTTCGGTGTACGCGATCTTGCGAACAACGATGCCTTTTGGATGCTCGCTCCTCCTGACAGACGTGCAATATTTCTTCATCGCGCACAGAATGACCCCGAGTTTAAAAAACTCTTTCCAGATAAAGCTGCATGGGAAGTCGTGTATGAAACTTTTATACGGGAAGCTGCCGGGCGTAAACCACCTGCACCACAGCCTGAAACAACCACAGCATCACAGTCTGAAACAACCACAGCACCACAACCTGAAACAACTACAGAAATTCCCATACAACATCGCACGTCAGAAGTAATTGGTCTCCAAGATAACACAGAATTTTTAGAAGGAGACGAGACACAAAGAAATGCACTCTTTGATGTCGCGCTTGAAGAAGAACGACGCACCCCAGGAGCGTTTGAGTCCCGTGCTGTTGATCTTACCCCAGAACAGCTTCAAACACTCAAAACACAGCTTATGGCATTGCCGCGCAAGATTGCTCCACCACAACCGCTACCTGCGCGTTCGCCTGCCGAACAGTTTGTGCAAGTGCCTAAAGTTATTGGCCGTGGTGTTGTCAAAGGTGTTGATACGCTTCTTGGACTACCGACCACGCTTGGTCAGGCAGCGCTCGCAGGTGCACCGTTTCCCGAATTGACTAGCGAAACAAATCAACAAATCATTGCTCAGTTGCAACCTTTGACGCGACCACTTGAAACGCTTGCAGCAGGAAAAAAGGGATTTACTCCTCTTTCCCCTGGCTTCCGTGTGGTGGAAAACATTGTAGCTGGGGCCGTAGCAAGCGCTCTTGTGGCACCAGTGACTGCGGCTATTTTTCCTCTCGTCGCTGCTGGGGTAACACTTCCCAAAATAGTTTTGACTGAAGCCATCCTTGGCGCACAAGGAGCGGCAGCGGGAGAAGTCGTTCGATCACTCAAGGGTGGACCGTGGACGCAGGCTTTTGCTGAACTTATTGCCGGTGGGCTTTCATATGGCGATGCACGAAAACTTGTAAAAGCACTCTCAACAAAAGAAAAAATCCTAAATAAGGTTGCTGAGTACAGTCAATTAAACCCGAGGTACTCTGCAAGCCAGACAGGTGGAGAAGAGATTAGCCTCGTTACAGGTGCCAGGCTTTCTACACCAGAAATGTTTGAAAGCGAGCCACTCGCCCGTGCCTATCAATACGTTAAGAGCCAGAGTCCTCAATTTGAGGCATCTGCAAGAGCAGCCGAACAGGCGAAACTTCAGCGCTACAATGAAACGGTCTTTAATGAGTTTGGTGGCGCAGCATCTGACGATGTGCTTGAGAGTGTTATTGAAGGTAAGAAAGCCCCTATTCGTGCAGCGCAAGCACAACGTGAGGCAACACAGATAGCCACTGGTTTTGCATCTAGTGCGGTGCAAGCTGAAAAGACTGTGGGTCTCAATTTGAAGGTTGCGCGTTTTTACAAACTGCAAGCGGCTGAAGATCAGATGCTTAATCAACTTGCAGACATACAGAGACGTAAGTATGACTTGCAAAATAGCGCACGACTCGGAAATGTGCAGGATGCTCAGGCACTGAGAGATGTCCAAAGTGCAGAAAGGAAGCTCCGTAACGAAGCTAATAGCCGTATGATCGCAAAACTCGATGATCTACGGCAACAAAAAGAAGCCCTCGATACACGCAAACTTCGAGGTGATCGCGGTAGCGATTACCAACTGTATGACTTGCGGCTTGAGCGAGACGCAACCATTGAAGCTGGTAGGCAAAGACTGGTATTGCGACTTGATGATCTTGATAGTCAAAAGATAGACGTTGAAGACTTGGCACTCTTAGGGAATAAGGACGCCAAGGCGAAACTCGACGCTATTCAGACAGAAAAAACGTCAACACTTCGGGAATATGAGCGTATCTTTCAAGGCCGCGTTGTAGAATCGCGCCGGATAAACCGCGTGTACTCTCAGGCTGCGCGCGATATTGATGACGAACTTACGCGAGTGACTGCGCTCAACCAGCAAGACATAAGTCGTGCTGAATCATATGCATCACTTGAAGCCATGAAAGTATCACCTCTTAGTGGCGTAAAACCCGCAGCGAGACAACAAACGGGATTTGAAAATCTTACTGAGTTGGGTGAGCAGGGTAGGCATTTTTATCAAGTTGTCGAAGATCGCACAGGCAAAACAGCAGAAAAGTATTACGGTGATTACTTTGCGCAGTTTAATGATGAACTGCAAACGTCGGCACAACCCTTGAGACGAAATCTTGATAATCTCGAAGCGCGTATCACAGCACAAACACGCGAATCGTACATTCCAGACCCGCTTATTGCTGACATTAGAAAAGACTTAAATATCAAAGCACAGACACTTGAATATCAGATGATACTGAATGGTGATATTATTGATCCAATCACAAAGAAGCCACATCAACTAAGAGCAGGCACGACGCTTGAACAGTATATTGCCGAAAACAAACCAGTAGCTACGGAAGTGTGGGATGCATTGGAAATCACCATTGAAGATGTCCATAATTTTCGTTCACGTGCTTTGAGCGAAAGGCGCCACATACCACAGGACTCGCCGCGTGCTCCCATTGTACGTCAAGTGTATGGTATTCTTGATTCGCTTATGGATTCGACAGCGAGACAATCTGCCGAGGGGTATGTGCTTCTACGTGGGGGCGTCGATCCCATAACACAGAAACCCGTGTTGGGCTTAGACAAATGGTATGCCAGGGAAATTCACCGCGTCACAGCAGACCCCGGCAGGTCTGTCATGCGCATAAATCCAGCAACAGGACAGCCGTTCTATCCAGCAGATACTATCGCTGACATGTTATTGAGTGGAGGACCGATTCCACCACGCACAAGTAAAGTCAGATCAAAACAACTTCAAGATTTTCAAACGCACATGCGCAATATTGACGAAACTATTGTAGAAGGGCGTGTACGAGGTGACCACGACCTTGTTGATGAAGCGATTCAGGCCAAAAATGCCGTCCTTGATACGGCACGCACAAAATTCTATCTTGCCTCACACGACCCCGTTACTGGTGATTTTGTACCTGCTCAGGCAGAAAAGTGGCTAAGTGACTACGGTACACTTATAAAGAATAACCCTGATCTTTTAGCCATTTTCAAAAATCAACAAACACGTTTTGACGCTATTCGTGAAGTACAAGCAATAACTGAAGGACGCATAGCCGACCTGGAAGAATATCAAAGGCAACTGCTTCGTGCCAGACAAGTAACAACTGAAACACAAGGTGATATTGTGTTTCAAGCACGCCAGGCACGACAAGCCGGCAGAGAAGATGCTCAGAAAACCGCAGAGGCTCAAACACGCACTCTTACAGAATCACAGTATGATGAGGCTGACCGCACGCTGCGTGAAGAAAGGAGATTAAGTAGCGAAACAAAACAGGCGCGTGGAGAATTTGGGGAAACTGGCCGTGTTGCGCGGAGGCGTTATACCGCAGAACAACACCGTTTGGCGCTTGAAAAACAGACACGTGGAGATGTGCTCTCAGAAACCGAGCGTGATATAGCAGACGAAGCACGTAGCGCCCGCGCAGAGGCACGACAAGCTCGCACTGATATTGCAGATTTAGGCGCAGATAAGAGAACACGTCTGGCGCAGGAGCGCGCACAAAGACAGGAGGGTGATGTTGTTTCCGAGCGTGCTCTTGCTGGTGAGGCGACGCAAGCGCGGGGGGCAGCACGCAGTGAAAGGCGCACGCTGGATGAAATCCGTCTCGAACATGAAAGACGCCTTGCGGGTCTTACAGAAGCTGAAACACAAGCAAAAGCAGCGAGAGACGCGGCAAAACAACAATATGATGACGCCATACAGGAATATACGAGGACTTTCGGAGGAAGCCAGGCCGCAAAGGAGTCACTTCGTGATGACGCAGCAACGCAACTTTTAGGCGCATCGCCAAGAGACATTATTGCAGAAATAGAACGACGTGCCCCTGAAGCACGTAACCGTGTATATGCCAAACTCTTACGCGGTACTGACGGTGAGCCGCTTCCACCAACTGTACGTCAATCAATCTATGCTGCTATGTGGGAAAACCACCTGAAACGCACGGGGGGGCTCTCAACACACCTCGAACAGCAGGTGGTACTCCCCAATGCCAAAGAAGCAACGGCGTTCATAGAAAAGAACAAAGGCATACTTGCCGTTTTTGACCCTGAGTATCTTCGCAATCTTAACACTGTTCAACAGGGTTTTATGCGTGTACAGGCACTCGAAGGTGCCCTCCAAAGCCTTTCACCTCAAGAACTACAGAAGATGTCGCCAGAATTGCGGCATAAAATAGACTTTGCCGTAGGAGCAACATTAGGGTTCTTCGGCATTTCTGTAGGTGGGCGTATCCCGTATCAGGCAGGACTCGGCTATGTCTTGACAGATTTCACTATTCGGAGGCATGATGCAAAAAAGATTGCTATACTGAGAGAGGTACTGCTCAATCCTGACTCTACTGATTTGATGGCACGCATCTTTAATCCAAAAACAGCACCGCCTATTCGCCGTGTTATTATGTCACACCTCTTTACACGCATACCGCAGGTAATAGATACGGCATCCGAAACCCCTCAGAGGTAGTCATAGAGCACCTGACACAGCCAAAGAAAAAGGACAATGCAGGTTGCTGGAATGATAAGTATGGGAGCTATAAAACTGAGAAGAACAATTCCCCATATAATGATCATCATATGTTGTGCGATCCTCTTTCTTATAAGTCCTCTCTTTGCTTCTCACGGCCACCATGTTCCCGTGCTGGGGGCTCCTGCCAGAGCTTCACGGTGCTGCCGTGATGCTTGGCGGGAGAGGAAAGCACGGTTGAGCCGTCTCGGCTCAATTCCTGCTGCTGCTGAAGGCAGCATACAACACCCTGTCCAGGGTACACATACACTCCTATACTCTTTGTGTCGCATATCCCGGCCTTGCTATGGAGCCGCTCGTGGCGGATTCCTCTCAGCGCGGCGTGTCCTCCGCACCTCGGAGCCAGCGCCAGCCGATGGAGCGACATGGACACCGTGGCAGGGTGCGGAGCAATCCGCCCGGCCTGGAACTGCGGATGGGCCGT
>ERZ1292644.225-Hain-H14-01um-R2-225-length-41673-cov-27_pt1 | contig 41673 bp, 65 predicted proteins | sample MGYA00564402_ERZ1292644 | MGnify/ENA primary metagenome ERZ1292644 (study PRJEB36523, sample SAMEA6512644) | groundwater metagenome | collected 2019-01-09 | study: AquaDiva: Metagenomics assemblies of 32 groundwater samples
ACGTCGGGGCCAAGTGGACCGGCGGGCGGATCGTGCTCACGGTGAGCTACAAGCAAGCGAGCTAACCCTCAACCGGCTGGCGCGGGGGCTCCTCGGGGCCTCCGCGCTCGCCGCGCAGTCCCCGGAGGCGCGGCTATGGCTATCATCCCGTGGCGCGTGGTCGTCACGCCCCATGACGGCGGCGGCGTCAAGCTCGTGGTCTGGGAGGCCCTCGCCGCCAACGATACCGGGCGGCCGTTCAACGTGGCCGCGTACCCGGACAAGACGGTGCAGTTCCTGGGCACCTTCGGGGGCAACCTCCTGATCGAAGGCAGCATGAACCCCGTCGAGGCCGACGCCGTCTATGCCACGCTGAACGATCCGCAGGGCAACGCGCTGGCCACCATCAGCGCGGCCAAGATCGAGAACGTGCTCGAGCACGTCTACCTGCTGCGACCCTCGGCGGGGGCCAGCGTGAGCGATGTGGACGTCTGGCTGCTGCTGTCCAACGTGAGGGGGTGAGGCGATGGCGGCGATGACCTTTGGCGAGGCGCTGGATCACATCCGCAACATGCACACGAAGTTCGTGAAGCCCTTCGCGCAGCTCGAGGCGGTGATGGCCGTGGCCCTCGAGGTGGAGGCGGGACTGGCCGTCAAGCAGCGGCAACTCGCCGGGATCGAGGCGGCGATCAGCACCCAACACGCCCGGGTGGCGGAGGCGGAACAGGCCGGCACCGTGACCCTGAATGAGATCGCCGCGACCATTGCCGAGGTGCGCCGGCGCCAGGCGAGCGCGGAAGCGGCCGAGCAGGCGGTGCTGACCCGCCTCAAGAACCTCGAAGCCACTGAGCGGATCCGCCTGCATGAGCAGGCCAGCACCCTCGAGCGGATCGCGGAGGCAGCCCGCACGACCCTCGATCAGCAGCTGGCCGATCGGCGGACGGAGCTGGCGGCGCTCGACACGACCAAGGCCGAGATCGAGGCGGCCATCGCGAAGCTCAAGCATCGCTTCGGCGGGTAACGTGTGGCCTTCGGCGATTTCGTCCAGGGCAGCTTTACGGACAACCCGGCGAGCCCGTGGACCGTCGCCTTTGCGTCCAACGTCGTGGCGGGGAACCTGTTGGTGGCCGCCTTCGGGCGCGCCACGGACAGCACGCCCACCGTTACCGACTCCCAGAGCAACACCTGGGCGCTCGCCCGGTCCCACTATGACGTTGGCAATGACTACCGCCTGGACGTGTGGACCGCCATCGCGGGCTCCTCGGCGGCCTGTTCCATCACGGTCACCGCCGCGGGGGGATCGGCCGAGCATATCCAGGCGGAGTTTACCGGCCCGTTTGCCAGCACGCACCTGGACGTCGTCAACAGCGCGATCGGGAGCGGCGTCAGTGCGAGCTCCGGGGACGTCACGCCGACCGTCAGCGGCGTGCTCGGGGTGGGCTACCACGGCGCCCTCGCCGCCCTCACGTCCAGTGGCGCCTGGACGACGCGGGTCAACGGCAACGCGGCGACCACCGTGTCCACCATTCTGCAGAGTCAGGTGCGCGCGGATACCACGGCCTTTGCAGCCACGGCCACGCTCGTCAGCGCGAGCTGGCTGTCCATCGTGACCACGTTCAAGCCGGTCGCGGCGGCGGCGGCGCCCGAATTCATGGCCGCCGCCCGTCTGGAGACCGTCGGGGCTGGCATGACGGGGCGGCGCTATGTCTAGGCTGGCGACGCTCGTGGGCCGAATCCGGTGGGGCGCGTCGCGGTTTGTGTTTGGACCTCCGGCGCACCAGGCGTGGTGCATCACCTGTGCAGACGTCACCGACGTGGAGATTGCCGTCGGGCTTCGCGGGGGCGTGGAGGTGGGTCGGAAACGCTGCCGCCGATGCGGGCGCGTGATCGCCTGGGGGATCGATCGCACCCGCATGGCACGGGGCCCGCGGTCGCCCGACGCGGAGCGCTTTGTGCGCGAAACCGGACCGGACCGCCGATGACCTCGGCAGGCAAGAGAGGGCAGGGAGACCATGGCTAAGTACGGAGCGCATGTCGCGAACTTCACCAGCCCGATCACCACGGCCGATACGGCCATCGCCGTGTCGCCCGACGCGACCGGCGAGCGCGCGGAGGTGGTCTATCTGTCGATGACCGGCTCGGGGACCGCCACGGCGGCGGACCGGCAGCATCGGGCCAACCTGGTCATGAGCACGAACGGCCTTGGGACCAGCGTCTCCACGGCGGTGACGCCCGAGCAGTTCAATCAGGCCTCCCGCGCGGCGACGGCCCTGTGCTGCACCGCCTTCACGACGGAGCCGGCGGTCCTGGGGGCCGTGGCCCTCGTGAGCTTCGGCTTCAACCAACGCGGGGGCATGCCGTGGGGCGTGCCGCAGGGGGAAGGCATCGTCATCGACAACAACCAGACGGAGCGCAGCGTAGCCTGGACGGTCGTCTCGGATGCGGCCGGAGCGATCGACGCGAACATGCACTGGTGGGAGCCTTGATGCAAATGTGCTGGCATATGACCATTGCATTTCGGCTCGTGCCCGCATAGGCCAACCTAATCCATGCGCCCACTTGTCCAGCGGCTGGTCTTCCCCCGCCCGCGCCCGCAAAGCACGGCGCACGTGGCCGCGGTGGTGGCCGCCATCGCGGTCCGCTATCCGCCCGCCGTGGCGCAGCAGCAGCGCGAGCGATACGTCGCCACACGCCGCCCGGGCCTTCGGGTGCGGGCATTCCCGCAGCAAGCCTGGTGGGCGGCGACCCTGCCGACTCCGCCCGCATTTGATGTGGCCACCATCGTGGGGCCGCTCGCCCAGCAGCGGGATTGGCGGATCGTGCGCGGGCGTCACGGCATGCTGCAGATCGTCTCCACCGATTGGATCGGCGCGAACGTGCCGGCGGGCGCCGTCGCGGCCGACTCCTTCATCCCTACGATCCGTCGCCGGAGGCGCTGAGCCATGCCGAGCAATGACACCGAAGTGGCGAATGAAGTCCTGGTCCTGCTCGGCGATGCGGCGATCACCTCCCTCACGGAGGACACCGACCGCGCGCGCGCGCTCAACCGGCTGTACACCCCGACGCTCGACGAGGCCTTGCGCACGCACGATTGGAACTTCGCGCGCATGCGCGCCGTGCTGGCCCGCCTGAGCGCCGTCCCGGAGTTCGGGTACAGCTTCATGTACCAGCTCCCCCAGCAGCCGCTCTGCCTGCGCGTGCTCACCACCAATCTCCGGGCGGACGAACCCTGGGAGATCGAGACGTACATCACGACCGATCTCACGGCGCAGTACCGCGTGATCCTGACGGATGCCACCGCGCTCGAGATCCGCTTCATCGCGCGCGTGACGAGCCCGACGCTCTGGGACCCCCTGTTTGCCGATGCCTTCGTGCATGAGCTCGCCCGGCGCGCGGCGTACGCGATCACCCGGAACGCCACCCTCGTGGCGCAGCTCGCCGGCGAGACCACCGCGCGCTGGCGCACGGCCCGGAGCGTGGATGGGCAAGAATCGCGTGCGCTCAAACAGCTCTTGTCGACCAGCTTCACGGACGTGCGCTGATGCCGCGTCTCCAAGTCATTCTGAACTCCTTTACCGTGGGGGAGGTCAGCCCGCGCATGACCGGGCGTAGTGATCTCGACCAGTATGCGAAGGCCTGCGCCTGCCTGCACAACTATCTCGTCTTGCCCCAGGGGGGCGTGACCCGGCGGCCCGGCACGCGCTTCGTCGCCGAGGTGAAAAGCTCCACCGGCGGCTGCGTGCGCCTGCTCCGGCTCGAGCCCACGCCCACCGCCGCCTACGTCATCGAAGCGGGCGATGGCTATTTCCGCTTCTACCGCAACAACGCCCGCATCAACTATCCCGGCGGCGCGGCCTTCGAAGTCACGAGCCCCTACGCCATCGCCGACGTCTTCGGCATCGAGACGGTCCCCTCCATCGACGTGCTCTATCTGCTGCATGCCAACTACCAGACGCGCAAGCTGGAACGGTACGCCGACGACTGCTGGAAGCTGCGCGCGGTGCCCTTCGCGCCGCCGCCCTCGCTGGAGATCGGGACGCGCCCGAATGCCTCCGTGCAGCCGAGCGCGCTCACCGGCGATGGCATCACCCTCACCGCCTTCAACTGCAACGCCTTCCTCGCCGGCGACGTGGGCCGCGAAGTGCTCTTCACGGGGGGCTGCAATACGGGCGCGCGCGCGGGCATCGCCAGCGTGACGAGCGCGATGGTGGCCGTCGTCAACGTGTGCGTGCCCTTCGTCGCCACCACGGTCACCTGTCCCGCCCTCTGGCGCATTACGGGGTCGCCCTTGACCGGCGTGACCCCGAGCGCCCATATCCCGGTGGGCAAGAGCGCGGTGACCCTCACGGCCGATGTCGACGCCTGGCGCGGAGGCGTTAACGGCTACCGGGCCGATGGCGATTGCGGCAAGTTCGTGATCCTCAACGGCGGCTGTTTCGAGATCACCGCCGTCACCTCGGCGACCGTGGCCTCGAGCACCATCCGGGGCAAGGCCACGCCCGACACGGCGGCCAAGGCCGAAAGCGGCAACTGGACGCTGGAAGAAGCGCTCTACTCCACCTGTAACGGCTTCGCCGAAACGGGCGCCTTCCACGATGGGCGCCTCTATCTGGGCGCCGGGCATCGCTTCACCGGGAGCAAGACGGGCGATTTCGAGAATTTCGCGATCGGCAGCGCGGATGACGACGCGGTCCTCTTCGCCATCGACTCCGAGGTGTTGGAGACGATCCGCTGGCTCCATGGGCGCAAGGGCCTGTTGATCGGGACGGTCTCGGCGACGTGGGATGCCATCGGCTCCACCGACGCCCCGATTACCCCATCCAACATTCAAGTGCAGAAAGCGACGGCCTGGGGGGCGAGCCGCGTGCCGCCGGTGCATCCCGACGTCGCGACCATCTTCGTGGGCCGCGGCGGCCGACAACTGCGCGAGCTGGCCTTTGTCTTCGAGGCCGACAGCTTCAAGGCGCCCGATCTCCTGCTCATCGCGGAACATCTGACCCGGCGCAGCACGCCGGCGGGGACCGATCCCACGATCATCGACCTCGCCTACCAGCATCGTCCGGACTCGCGGCTCTGGGCCGTGCGCTCCGATGGGGTCCTCCTCTGCTGCACGTACTTGCGCGATCAGAAACTCATCGCGTGGTCACGGCTGACGACCGCCGGGTTTTTTGAGTCCGTTACCGTCATTCCCCATCCGGATGAGGACCGCGATCAGGTCTGGGTCACCGTGCGCCGCGTCATCAACGGAGTGACCAAGCGGTTTGTCGAATACTTCGACGACGAGGGGCTGGACTATCCCACGCTGAACGTGGATGCGGCCTACGTGTGTACCGGCACGACGAAGATCCCCACGTTCACCGGGCTCAGTCATCTCGAATGCGCCAACGTGCAGATCGTGGCGGACGGCGCCGTCCGGTCGATGACCACCGTGATCGGCGGGAACATCACCATCTCGCCGTGCGCCGCCAAGGTGGAAGTGGGGTTGGGCTATACCTCAGACCTTGTGACGCTGCGCCCGGAGGTGTCCATCGGCGGCCAGAGTAGTTTGCCGGCAAAGCTGTCCTGGGTCCGCCTGGGGATCAAGCTCCTCGATACCCTTGGCATGCAGGTGGGTACCGCATCGGGAGAAGAGATCGTGCCCTTCCGCACCCCGGCCGACTGCATGGGCTTCGCCCCGCCGCTGTTCAGCGGCACGAAGGACCTGTCGCATCTGGGCTGGGACGAGGCCCAGGTGATCGTACGCCAGTTGCAACCGCTCCCGTCGACCGTGCTGGCGATCACCGGGGTTCTCGACATCGGTGGGGCGTAGTGGTATGCTGACCAGGGAGGTGCTTACTATGGTCAGTCCACTAAAGGGCAGAAAACAGACACCCGAACATATCGCAAATCGCATCGCCGCAACACCAGCATGTCAACCCGTTCCGCTGGCTATCCGCTTCGAGCGCATGACGGATCGTTCGGGCGATTGCTGGATCTGGAAAGGAAAAGAACTGGCCTGGGGTCACGGCAGGGCACGCATGGAGATTGCCGGTCGTCGCGTCTGCGTCTATCGGGCCGCGTATACCCATTTCGTGGGGCCGATTCCGCCGGACCTCTACGTGCTCCATCGCTGCGATCAGGAGTTGTGTGTGCGCCCTGATCATTTGTTCGTGGGGACCGCAGCCGACAACTATGCGGACGCGAAGTCGAAAGGGCGTCACAGCCATGGTGAGCGTCATGGCATGGCCAAGCTCACGGCCGAGGATGTGCGGCGCATTCGGGTGAGTTATTTGCGCCCTCGCACGCTGGGAATGATCTTCGGGGTGCATCCGAAGCATATCGGTCACATCCGACGGCGACGCGTATGGCGGCACCTGGCTTGACATGCTGACGGTGACGACTCGCTGCTACCGTTCGCCGGATGAGATCGACCTCGCGGTCTTCGCGGAGGTGCCCCGCACGGCGCAGTGGTGGTGGGCGCATCCAACCGTCGTCGCGCAAGACGAGCGCGGGACCCTGATCGGCTACGCGAGTTTCTCGCTCTCGTTGCCCCCGACGGTGACGCTCGCCGAGCTGCAGCCGCGCGCGATCGGCTGGGGGCAGGGGATGGCCGTCCATCCGGAGTTCCGCGGCCGCGGCATCGGGCAGCAGTTGATCGAGGCGCGCGTCCGGGTGCTGCACGAGCTGGGGGTCCACTTCTTCATCGGCCATGCCGCCCCCGCGAACACCGCGATGGCGGCCCTGTTCGCCCGCCAGGGCCTCACGCCGGCGGCCACCCTGCCGCAGGCGGACGGCACCGACCTGATCTACTACATGGGGGCCCTCTGATGGCCGCCGTCGCCGGCGTCATCGTCGCCGTCATCGCCGCCGGCGTTGCGGCCTATGCCGCCAACCAGCAGGCGGAAGCCGCCGCCGCGCAGAGCCGCCGACAGAGTCGGATCGCCCAGCAGCAGGCCGAGACCGCCCAGCAGGCCGCGGCGGCCGATGCCCGGACCCGAGCCCGCCAGCTCGAGCGGCAGCAGGCTGCTGCGCGCGCGCGGTTCGGGGCCTCTGGCGTCGTGCCCGAGGAAGGGACGCCGTTGCTTGTGCTGATGCAGTCCGAGGAGGAAGCGGCGCTGGACGTCGCCCGCGTGCGTCACGGCGGCGCGGTGGCCGCGCATGGCTTCGGCCTGGAGGCCGTAGAGGCGCGCCTCCGGGGGCAGCAGGCCAAGCGGCAGGGCACGCTCGCCACCTCCGGCGCCCTCTTGCAAGGTGTCTCCGGGGCGACGAGCAGCTACGCCAAGTACAAGGCTGGCAGCAGCACCCTCAACAGCGACGCCTACAACCAGTATTACGGGCCGCGATGAAAATCCCGATCATCTTGGCCCAGGAGCCGGTGGCGCGGCCGGCGCGGCTGACGGGCGGCGGCGGCACAAGCGCGGGGCAGGGCACCGCCGCCATCGGGGAGAACCTGATGGGCGTGAGCCGGGCCTTCAGCCAACTCGGCGCGGTGCAGGCGCACGCGGCGGCGCAGTTGCGCAAGGCCGATGCCCAAGCGGAATACGACGAGACGATCGGGCTGGTGAAGCGGGAGTTCGCCGAGCGGGACATTGCCCTTCGCCAAGCGGGCACTGACCCGGATGCCTATCCCCAGCAGCTCGGCGCGGCGCTAGATGACCTCGAACAGACCGCCGCGCAGGGGATGAAGTACCCGGAGTCCAAGGCGCTCCTTAAGCGCGGCGTGAACCAGTTCCGCACGGAGAAGCTCATCACGGCCCAGTATGACGCTCTCCGCATCAAGAACGGGATGGTGAATATTCGGGAAGGCATCCAGCAGCAGGAAGACGCCACCGCGGCGGTGCACGGCCCGACCGTAGCCGAGCGCCAAGCTGCCTTTGCCCGCGGCCTGGAGCGCGGGCCCACCGGGCTACTCCAGGACCGGTACACCAACGAGCAGGCCGCCACGATGACGAAGGACTTTTTGCGGAACGTGGAGCGGGGCGGGGCGCGACGGGACTACGACAACCCCGAGCTGCGCGCGGGTGTGGTCTCGACGCTGGTGCATGGCGGCTACAAGCACATGTCCCTCGAGGAGCAGCGCGACCTCTTACAGAAGTGGCAGGCACAGGGGGATCAGGAGTACAAGGATCAACGCTCGGCCATCGACTCATGGTTCAAGGCGCAGAAGGACACCACGGTCTCCGATCTGTTCGCGCGGGCCGGCGCCAAGACTTTGCCCTTGGCCGAACTCGAGGAGGCCCGGCAGGATTGGCGCCTGTCGCGCACCGACTACGACGCGATCAAGACGGAACTGACGAAGCCGGCCGAGGAGCCCGCGTCGAATCCGGCCATCCTGAATCGGCTAGATGCCGATGTGTTCTCGCAGTATCCCAAGACGCAGGAGCGGCACCTCGATGCGCTGCGCCAGAGTGGAGACTTGAATCGGAAGGACTATCTCGACCGCAAAAACCGGCTGCGGGAGACGCGCGAGGGCCTGCAGCAGCGTGGCGAGAGCCGCCAGATGCGGGATCATGGGCAGGCCGAGCAGATGGGGCGCGCCGAGTTGGGTATTCCCACGCTCTTTGACAAGTTGGACCCGAACAAGGAAAAGGCGTGGGGTGCCTACCTGCGTGAATTAACTGACCGCTCCAACGCCTACAAGGGCCAGGAAGATCCACTCGCGGTGGCGACCGAAATCATCCCGCGCTATAAGCGCCTGCTTGATCAGGACGCGCAGATGACCATCGAACAGATCCGCAAGACGATCAAGTACAACACGCCGCAAGAACTGGAGGCGGCCCGCAAGACCATCACGCCGGGGGAGTATCAGGCACAGCGGAAGTTGTTCCTCGATATGGACACCGCCTCTGAGATTCAAAAGGCCAACGCGCGAGCGGCGGCGGAACGCAAAGGCGCATCCGGGAAACCTGGACCGGCGCGCCCAACGGATCGCAAATAATGGCCGAGCCTGAACCGATCCCCGCGCCGACCCCGCTGCCCATGACGCTCCAATACGGCGCCGAGCAGCGTCTGGACGACGCCTATGCCGACCGACAGGTGGCGACGGATGATGCGCGCTGGCAACGCCTGCTCAAGGGTGAGGACCTGACGGTCGGCACGGCGGAAGAGAACCTGCAGGCGGGCGCGACCGCGGCCGAGGGCATGAAGCCGACGCAGATCGTCGCCCCCCTCGAATCCTCCTCCGAGGCGGCGCGAACGCGCGCCCAAGAACTGTTGGACGAGACGCCGGTGCGGCGCGGGATCGACAAGGTCCTGCGCACGTTCACCGGCAGCACGCTGGACGAAGTCGAGCACGCCGTCCGCACGGGTTCGCTGCCCGACAAGTTGAGCCTAAAGCTGATGGACCCAGCCGGGGCGCTCATCGAGCAGATGGTGAAGGATCAGGGCGCGGCGGATGGTCTGGATCCCGAGTTGACCGCGAAGATCGCGGCAGGCTCTGGGCTGCTGCTCGGCATGCTGTTTCCCGGCAAGGGCAAGGCGGTCAAGATGGGCGCGGAAGCCGCCGCGACCGCGACCAAGGGGATGACGGCCGCCCAGACGATCACGGAGGCGGCCAAGACGCTCACGGCGCGCGAAGCGCGCGTCAATCTCCTGCGTATCAACGCCTCGGAAGCCGTCAAGCAGACGATCGAGGATCTGAACAAGCTGAACGCCGAGCGGCTTGCCGGCCATCGGGCAGTGGTGAGCCACGGGGCGACCGGGAAGGCGGCGGAACGGGCGCTGACCCTCAAGGGCGCGCTCGCCGAGGATGCCGAGACGATCCTCCTCGATAAGGATCAAGGCACCGCGCTGCGGGATCTCTACAACGCGGCCGCCACGCATCTCGATGCGGTGAAGCGCAAGGCGGCGGCGGGCGACCCCGAATCGGAGGCGACGCTCTGGTCCGCCTTTGCGGTCGCGGCCAAGCTCGCGGAGCTGGATGAAGCCAACGCGCGCAACATCGCCCGGGCCCTCGAGGCGCGCACGATGCTGTCCGAATCGGGCCGGGCTGTGCGCCGGTTCAAGCCCGAACAGCTCGCGGAACTGGCCCGCAAGCTCGAGGGGGCCGCGCACCTGGATGCCGAAGCCCTGGGTCGACGCCTGGATATGTTGACGACACCGGAGCAACAGCGGAGCTTCCTGAGTCAGGTGATGCTGGGCTTCCGGCACGGGCGCGATGTCTTTCACGAGGCGTGGATCAACGCACTGCTGACCAATCCCGTCACCCATGCCGCCAACATCACGGGCACGGGACTCGTGAGCCTGTGGGATCTGCCGGAAACCGCCGTGGCGGGCATCGTCCACGAGCTGTTCTTTCAAGGGGCCGAGGGCGTCTCTCGGCTGGAAGCGGGCGCCAAGGTGCGGGGTCTCATGGAGGGGCTGGGCGATGCCTTCCGGCTCGCTGCCAAGACCGCCAAAACCGGGGAGGAGGTGTTCGCCATCGGCAAGGTGGAGATCGCCCCGGCGCTCAGTAGTGCCGCCTTCGGCTGGGACGCGGCCACCATGCCGGGGAAAGCCTTGGATGTGATCGGAGGCGCGGTGCGCGTGCCCACGCGGGCGCTCAAGGCCGAGGACGCGTTCTTCAAGGGCCTCAACTACACCATGGAGATCAAAGCCCTTGCGACACGGGAAGCCGTCACGGAGGGGCTGGGTGGCCGGGCCCTCACGCGCCGGGTGACCGAACTCGAGATCCATCCGACGCCGGCCATGCAAGCGGCGGCGATCGACGCCGCCCTGGTCCGCACGCTCAACGCCGATCTCGGCCCCGCCGGGCAGGCCTTCATGAACTGGGCGAACCAGATCCCCGGGGGGCGCGTCGTGCTGCCCTTCCTCCGCACCCCGACCAACTCAGCCAAGTGGTTCGCGCAACGCTCCCCCGTGCTCAACATGATCTCTGCTCAGAACTGGGCGGACATCGCTGCCGGCGGGCCGGCCCGGGAGAAAGCCATCGCCCGCATCGCGCTGGGGAACGCGACGGGGGCCGTCATCGCCTATGAAGTCGCCCAGGGCAATATCACCGGCGGCGGTTCACAAGATAAGAATCTGCGTCGCTTGCAACGTGATCCGGCAGTCGGCATCCGGCCGCCCTACAGCATCAAGATCGGCGGCACCTGGTACGCCTACGGCCGCGTCGACCCGGTCGGCAATCTGGTGGGCGTGATCGCAGACTTCGCCGAGTTGTCGGGGCAGATCCCGGATCAGGATGCGCTCGACGAGTGGGCGGCGCATGGCGAGGCGGTCGCGCTGGCCGCCGGGCAGATGATGGTCAACAAGACTTACATGCAGGGCCTCGCGAATGTCCTGGAGGCGATCAAGAGCCCGGACCGCAGCGCCGGCAAGATTGCCCAGGGGTGGGCCCGGAGTCTCGTGCCCGCAGGGGTGCGCCAGATCACTCGGCAGACCGATGACCGCATCGTGCGCGATGCCCGCGGACTGGTGGACGGGTTCAAGGCTGGGTTGCCATTCTTCGCGCAGCAGATTCCCCCCGAGCGCAACCCGATCACGGGTGAGCCGATCACCTATCCGCCGGGCTGGGGACCGGACATGATCTCGCCCATCTACATGACGCAGCAGGGCGACGACCCGGTCTTCCGCGAGATCTTCGCCAACCGGGTCTCGCTAGCTCCCGTGCCGCGGGTGACGGGCGGGAAGCGCCCTGAGGAGGGTGCCCGTCTGACCGAGCCCAGCGTCAAGGAAGGATTGCGCCTCACGCCGGGCGAGCGTGACTTCTGGATCGTGCAGATGACGCAGGAGGTGCGCGACGGGCGGGGGCGCACGCTCCACGAGGCGCTCGCGGACCTAGTGGCGAGCGAGTCCTATCAGACGCTGTCCACCGGTCCGGACGGCCGTCGCGCCTGGGCCATCAAGGCGGTCTACGGGGCCTACCGGGACAAGGCCGAGGGCGTGCTCCTTGATCCCGAGCGCGGATCGCCGAATCTCCAGCGCGATCTGCGAACACTCAAAGAGAACCGGGCCAAGCTGGACCTGCGCACCACCGATCCGCGGAGCCCCCAGCATCCGGCCAATCAACCGCCCGAACGCGGCGGGCTGCTCCGCGGCCTACTGCCAAGCTTAGGGAGGTGATCCCGTGACGATCAGCACGCAGGCGAGCCGGCAAGACTACACGGGGAACAACTGCACCCTGGTCTTTCCCTACACGTTCAAGATCCTGGTCACCTCCGACCTGGACGTGTTCGTGTCGGGCTGCCAGAAACTGCTCACCACCGACTACACGGTCTCCGGCGCGGGCAGCGAGACCGGCGGCAGTGTCACGTTCGTCACGGCGCCGGGCTGCACCCTCGCCGTGGCCATCGTCCGCGATATCCCCTACACGCAGGCGACCGATTACCCAGAGGACGGCCCGTTTCCGGCCGCCGCCCACGAAGACGCGCTCGACAAGATCACGATGCTCGCCCAGCAGGTGAAGGAACTCGTGACGCGCACCTGGCGGTTTGCGGCCGGGTCGCCTCGCGCGGCGGCGGGCTACGTGGTGGACGAGCCCGTTGCCAACAAGTTCGTCCAGATCAAGGCCGATTGTTCCGGGATCAATTATGTGGCGCTGGAAGCCTGCGGCACCTACGTCAACCCGATCACGACGAAGGGCGATCTGCTCGTCGGCACCGACGGGGGCCAGGAGCGCCTTGCCGTCAGCGCCGGGCGCACGCTGGTGGCCGATCCGATCACCGGCAAGCCCTCGTGGCAGCCGGGGCTGACCGTGCAGCTCACCAACAAGCTGGACGCGGCCCTCGTGGCGGGTGACGTGGTGGCCGTCGACAAAAGCTGCGACCGCGCGGTCGTGGCCGCCAACGCGCAGGGCTGCGAGCGCGTCTTCGTGGTGGCGGCTAGCGCTATCGGGGACGACTGCCTGGCGCTCTTCCACTTCTCGGGCCTGGTGCGCGACGTCAAGTCCATAGGCACCATCGCGCGGGGGCAGTATATCCGCAAGTCCGCGACGAGCCAGGCGGTGGAGGATGCCGGCGCCGCCGCGGGGGTGGCGGGCCCCCCGGCTGGCACCATTGGCCAAGCGGTCACCGCGGCGGCCGGCAACCTAGTCGATGCGATCTTCTGGGGGATGCCGAGCGGCGGCCGCAAGGCCATTCTCGTCTTCACGTCGAGTGTGTATGGCGTCGCGGCGAACAGCACGGTCTATCTGGGCGCCTCCTGTGACACGTCGGAGGCCATTCGATTGGATGTCCCCTTCAAGGGGATCGCGCGCAATTTCTATGTCCGGGCCGCTTCGTCGCCGACTGCGGGGCAAGAATTCACCTATACGGTGCGGGATGTGACGGCGGGCGCATCCACGACGCTCGTCGGCAATATTAAGGACACCGCGCTGGGCGGAAGTTGTACGGGCAAAACGTGGGTCTTCGCCGCCGGGGGAGGCATTGACGTACAACTGCTGACTAGTATCACCGCCGCCCAGACCCGCCATTGGGCGACGTTGGAATATGAGGAACTTCCCTAATGAGCCTGCGGACTCTCCGGTCAGAAACACTCTCGGATTGTCACGGCCAGATAGCCCTGACCATCGTGCCCGCTATTGTTGACGATGGCCACGACAAACTGATCTTGAGGATGGACGAACGTCGAGAGCGCGAAGTTCTTGAACGCCCCGACGACGCCCGTGCTCGTCAGCTCATCCGCATTGCCGCTCCAGGCGATCCCCATCCGTCGTCCAGGATGTTGCGGATCGTTGAGATACCACAGCAGCATGATGTCGCCCGGCGGCGAGGCATACGGGAATTGATGCATCCAGAATTCCAGTCCGACCGAGGTGGTTCCGGGCGGGGGCGTATAGACCACTGGATAACTGACGCCATTCGGATACCGCCACGCGCCTCCGGAGCCGGTCGTGTCAGGAAGCGTGATCGTCCGACATCCTGCTCCGACTTCAGAGTGAATCAGAAGGAGCAGCAATCCAACAAGCAGAGAGCTCAGTTTCATCTGGCACCTCCTGAGTGCAGGATGGGGAAGTATCATAGGCGCGACGGAAAAGTCAAGGACGGAGGGGACCCCTGAGCGATCCCAATGGCAACCACGGGACTGTCACGGGAGCCCTCCAGATCGCCGGCCCGCCCGTGTCCTACGGCGGGGAGCCGTGAGCGGCAATAGCCTGGTGACGTGGAAGTGGGTCGCCGGGTCGCTGCTGGCGGTGATCCTGGCCATCAGCAGCGCGTTCTTCACCGGGCTCTATGGCGAGGTGAGCAAGATCAAGGAGGAGCAGAAACAGGACCGCCAGATGAATCAGGACGTGAAACGAGACCTCGACGTCATCAAGGAGCGCACCCGACGGACGGAGGAGGACGTGAAAGAGCTCCGGGGTGGGCAGAAAGAGCAGGATCATAAACTTGATGAACTGTTGCGGCGCAGCCGGTAGCCGGGCCCCGTGAGGGGATCAGGGCGGCGGTCGCACTGGGCCGGTGGGCTTCTTGGGCCCGCGGTCTGCACCGATGCCCCCGCCGAGATCGTAGGCATCGTCCAGCGGGGCGGGGCGGTCATGCCGCCAGCATGTCCACATTGCCGCGCGGAGCCGCCGGCTTGGACGCCTGGGGAGTGGTACGGGCAATGTCGGCTGTGTGGCGCGACATTCCACCTCACCGTGCATGTGATCATGCGCCCGGACCCCCGCAGGCAAGCGAAGCGGCGGCGGCTCTGATGCCCTACGGCTTCGACTTCGCCATCCCCTTCACCCTGCACCACGAGGGCGGCTACACGCCGGGGCTCCCGGATGATCCGGGGGGGGAGACCCGCTGGGGCATCAGTCATCGCAGCTACCCGACGCTCGACCTTAAGACCCTGACACGCGAGGCCGCCATCGCGATATATCGCCGAGACTTTTGGGACGCGCTCCACCTGGATCTTCTGCCGCTCCCGCTCGCCGTCGCCCTATTCGATGGGGCGGTCAACCAAGGCCCGGGGGCGGCCCGCGGCTTCATCCGAGACCTCCAGGGCCTCCTCGGCATGGCCCCCGACGGGATCATCGGCCCGGCCACGGCCGCCGCCTGCGAGGGCAAGGATCTGGCGCGGCTGCTGCGGCGGCTCTGTGTGATCCGGGCGATCCGCTACACGGGGGCCGGGAACTTTGCGACCTACGACCAGGTGTGGCTGGATCGGTTGTTGTCGTGTTTCGACTACTGCGAGGGCATCCCACGTTAGCCATGGAGACGCGAGAGGGAGAGGCGATGAACGATTGGCTCATCATGCTGCTCAAGGACCCGAAGGTGCGGCGCTATGGTGGCGCCGCCGTGATGTACGCCGCTGGAGTCCATGGGGGGCCGGTGGCCGCCGGGGCCGTCAGAGACTACGGCCCGGCCGTGCTCGATCTCCTGGCCAAGCTCATCGGGGGATGATGGGCCCTGCGCGGACGATGGGCCGTGGCCGGCTGGTACTACCTCATCGCCGCCATGGTGGGATTGATGCCAGGGCAGGCTCCCCCCATCCGCGCGGTCGGGCCCTTCCTGACGCAGATCGCGTGTGAAGCGGCGCGGCGCGATGAAAATCCTGCACTGTGGCGCAGCGAGGCCTGTTTCGAGGAATGGAACGGGGAGGCGGCGCGACCGCGATGGCGCACGGGCCCCTGATTCTCGCCCTCGTGCTCCTGGGCATGCTGAGTGCGCTGCTGGCCCTGCTGCTGGGTATCTACGTCCAGCAACGGGCGATCCTCTTCGTGTTGCAGGGCGGGTGTTTGTAGGGCCGCCAGGCCCTCGGGAATGGGGGTGAGTGCCCGCATGCGAGACAAAGAACTGAGGCGCATCCCTCCTCGGGATGATGAATATTGGGTGACGGTACGATCTAGAGCCAGGGAGCTCGAGTCCGATGGGTGTACGGGGGTGCCCGACTTCTATCTTGAAGCGTGTCTTGAGCACGATATCCACTGGCGCACGGGGCACACGCTGCGCGGTGGGCGGCTGACCACCCGCCAGGCAAACCTCCGGTTCCGCCTCGTGATGCAAGACCGGAGCCCCTTGGGATTCTTGTCCCCCATGTCCTGGTGGCGCTGGGTCGTGGTGTCCATCGTCGGCGTGGTCAAAAATAGTCACCCGCGCCCGTGACCCCTCCGCGTTTTTGACGCAGTGTGAAATCGCGCGAAAATAGTTGTTGACGGGCTGGTGGTGGTGGTGGCATTCTCGCCACCATGAAGATCCTCAGCATCCCCAAGACGCGGACGTGCCCAAAGTGTCACAAGACGTGGACGCCCCGGAAGTCGGAGAGCGTGAAGTGCCCGCGCTGCTGGACGGTGTTGCGATGAAAGCCCTCATCACCGCGCTGCTCCTGGTCCTGCTCGTCGTCGCGCTCGCTCAGTGGGGGTTCGTCTCCAGCGCGTGGGGGGCCGAGGCGCCGGACTGGACGGTCTCGCGCTACCGCAGGATGGACGCGGAGTTCTATCGTGGCACGGTCCACGGCATCACGCATGTCTGGGCAAGCATCTATCGCTGCCGGACGTCGGTCAGCTCGATGATGGTCCGAGCCGCGCTGGATACGAAGCCGTACCGGTACGAATCCGAGGACATTGCGCAAGCCGTCGCGACGGTCCTCACCGACGTGTACGGCTGCACGCTCCTGTCGGCTCCCGTCGAGACGAGCCGCTGACCATGCTCCTCGTCCACGCCCGCGTCTGCTGCAACCTGGAATGCAACGAGGTGTTCGACGCGCGCCTTCATCGCGCGTGTCCGCGCTGTAGCTTCTCGCTAACGATGCCGCTGTCAACGTGGCTCAACCGGAAGCCGGTCGAGCGGGTGCAGGGGCATTGTCGCGTGCCATGAGAGGAGAAACCACACGATTCCGGTCCTACACGGTCGCCCCGCCCGTCCGCATCGACCCAGACGGCTTGCCGCATTGTGTGGCTTGCAGGGGGGAGGATGCCTTGTGCAACTACCATCGGCAGAAGCTCAATGTCGCGCTGGGGCAACTGCGGAGCGCGGCGCTCTACGGTCAGGCCACGGCGGATCTGCGCTATGTCATCCGCGCGGAGCGGTCGCCTCGAGGGACCGGTGAATGATTCCGTGTGTGTTCGGCCGTGGCGGATTTTGCGTGGTGCACTGGCAGCACTGCGTCATCGCGCTCCCGCGTCGCCGCTTTCGCGCGAGCGCTTGGCCCGCCTTGAGGAGGGAGATCAATGCGTACCGTGTGTAAAGGCTGGACTGCGGACCCACCCCATGTCGGGGAGCGGCTCCTGTACGACGATAGATGCGAGGATGGGCTCCTCTCTGACGGCATCTGCCATGACTGCGTAGAGGTCTTCCGCGCCACGGATGGCCTCGACGAGCCCGCCCCGTGCGAGTGCGGGGAGCATGGGGTCTGTGATCCGCCGCGGGCGCAGACGATGCGGTATCTCGTTGAAGGGGGCTGGCGGCTGTGCGCGCAGTGCACGGCGTTGGGGCATATGCACCACACGAGCCGTCTGTTCACCTGGGCTCGTTCAAGGAGGCCACGTGATGGGCGCGCTCTTCGCTGATTCCACCGATCGCGACAAGGCCCAACTGGCCGAGATCCGCGCGCTGGATCGGCAGATGATCGATGACCGCGCCTACAACTGTAGTTGCGGGCACGAACGCGCCAAGCACTGGCGGGGCGGGGCCTGTGAGGTCTGCCTCTGCGACGGCTTCGATGAGACGGCGCGCAGCCGGTCAATCTGGCTGTCGATCGCCGCATCGCGGGCTGCGAACAGGAGTGAAAACATGACCCAACAGCCTGAACTGCTCTCGACCGAGCCCTGGACCCGCGAGGCGTTCCCGACGAAGGAGGCGTGGCTCAAGGGCCGGCGGCAGGGCATCGGGGCCAGCGAGGCCTCGGCAGTGCTGGGCCTCAATCCCTGGAAGAGCCCACTGCAACTCTACGGAGAGAAACTCGAGCTCGTCGAGCCGGATGCCACGGAGTCCGAGGCGATGGAGTGGGGGCTCCGTCTGGAGCCCCTCATCGCCGACAAGTACGCGGCGGCGACTGGGCGGAAGCTAGCCGATCCTGAGCCGTTCACCCTCTACCGGTCTCGTGCCTATGAGTTCATGACCGCGAGCTTCGACAGGCTCATCACGGGCGATCCGCGGGGCCTGGGCGTGCTCCAGATCAAGACCACGGGGGCCTTCAAGGCCGAGGACTGGGAGGACGAACCGCCCGTCTACTACCAGGTGCAGGTGCAGCAGGAATGCGCCGTCCTCGGGGCCACCTGGGGCTCGCTCGCGGTGCTCATCGGGGGCCAGCGGTTCCGGTGGTTCGATCTGGCCCGCAACGACCGCTTCGTCGGCCTGCTCGTGGAGCGGGAGGCGGCGTTCTGGCAGCGACTCATCACGATGGACCCGCCGCCGGTGGACGGCAGCGACTCGGCGCGCGAGATCCTACGCCGGTTGTATCCGAAGGAGACCGCGGGACTCGTGGTGAACTTGCCGGCCGATGTGATCGACTGGGACGCCGAGCTACAAGCGCTGAAGGTTGGGCTCAAGGGCAGCGAGGCGCGCAAGCAAGAGTTAGAAAATAAGATCAAGGCAATCCTCGGCGAGGCGGAGACGGGGATCTGCACGAACGGCCTGCAATTCACCTGGAAGGCCAGCGAGCGGAAGGGCTACGTCGTGGAAGCGACGACGGTGCGGACGTTGCGGCGGAAGGAGGCGAAGTGATGGGCGAGATCACCGACGCCATCGTGAACGGCGAGCAATGCGAGTCGTGCGGCGAGGTCTTCGATGAAGCCTACGGCTATCCCACACAATGCGAAGCGTGCAAGCGCGAAGCGGCGAGAGCCCGCAAGGAGCACAAGGCATGAGCACCACGCTCCCATCCCTCAAGGACAAGATCACCACCGTCCGGGACCTCATTCTCTCCAGCCGCGCCCAGATCGAGCTCGCGCTCCCGAAATTCATGAACACCGACCGGCTCGTGCGCACGGCGCTGACGTGCTTCTCCACGACGCCCGGCCTGCTCGACTGCACACCGCGCTCGCTGCTCGGCTCGGTCATTCAATGCGCCCAACTTGGCCTCGAGCCCGGCATCATCGGCATGGCCTACCTGATCCCGTTCCGCAACAACAAGGCCAACACGGTGGAGGTGCAGTTCATCCCCGGGTATCGCGGCCTGCTCGCGCTGGCCCGGCGCTCGGGGGAGATCAGCACGATCCAGGCGCATTGCGTCTATGCCGAGGACGCCTTCACATACCGCTACGGGCTCGAGCCGAAGCTCGATCACGTGCCCGCGGAGAAGGCCGACCGCGGGGCGATGACGCATGTCTACGCCGTGGCGCGCCTCAAGGACGGGGGCGTGCAGTACGAGGTGATGACGAAGGCCGAAATCGACGCGCACCGGGACCGCTACTCGCGCGCGGCGAAGAGCGGACCCTGGCAGACCGAGTATCCAGAGATGGCCAAGAAGACCGTGCTCCGGCGCCTGTGCAAGCTCCTGCCGGCGTCTGTCGAGCTGCAGACGGCGGTGGCCTTGGACGAGCGGGCCGAGCTCCAACTGCCGCAAGGGCTCACGGACTTGGCACCGGGTGGACCAGAGGAGCCCTACAGCGCCGAAGCGAGCAATAAGCTGGACAAGCTGGCGGACGAACTGCAGGGCGGTGCCAGCGCATGAGTCTCACGCTGACCCTCTTCGTCCCGGGCCAGCTCAGGTCGCGCCTCAACGGGTCGGGCTCCCGCGCGCACTGGAGCCGCATCCTAGCCGAGTCCGCGCGCTGGCGCACGGCCACGACGGCGGCGTGGCTGCTGGCCGACAAACCCACGTGGACAGGACCCGGCGCGATCCGGTTCACGGCGTATGTGGGCCGGCTCTGGGACGACGACAACTTGGCGGCCGCCCTGAAGGCCATTCGCGATACGAGCGTGCGCAGGATCTGCGGGACCGACGACGGGCCGCGCTGCGGGCATCGGTTTGTCTATAAGCAGGAAGTGCGTCCACCGACTGAGCGAGGGGTCCTGGTGACCATCGAACCCCTTGCCTAAAGCGCAGCCGGGCTTAATCAGCGCGCCGCCATCCGAATGAGGATGAGCAAGCGAGACGAGGATTTGCCGACGATGGACATTGACAACACGGCGCCAGGGCGCGTCTGCGCGCGGTGTGCCCGACCCACTGGGGCACTGTTCTACGTTCGCCAAGTGCCAGCACGCAGCGCGACGGACAACACGCGGAGCGAAATCCTTTGCGCGCGGTGCCGGCCTTGACCCCGGCCCCAGGGCAGGCGGCGCGGGTGGTCCACCTGTCGAAGCTCGTCTCCAGGACGGGCGGCGTGTCGCCACTGTGCGCGAAGGCGCCGAGGCGGATCAGCATGGGGGCGAAGAGTACCGAGACGTGGACGCTGACGCGGCGCTTCGTCACGTGTCGGAAGTGCCGCGCTGCGCTCGAACCCACACCATGATCGGCGCATTCCGGAGGTTGGGGCGATGAGTGTGCGCGTGAAGATGACCGACGCGGCGGGGGAGGCGGCACTGGATTTCGCCAGTCGATTCACCACCGTAGGGAGTGAGCAATGGCATCTCCTCGTGCAAGCTATCTCCGAGCACACGGCGGCGCTTCAGCACACGCTGGATCTGTGGAACAAGGAGTGCGGTGGACAGTCACCGAGAGAGGCCATCGCCGCCCACACCGAGGCCGCGCTCAAGGAGTGGAAGCGGAGTAACGAAATGTGGTTCAACGAGGCCAAGAAAGCGAACAAGGAAGCCGAGGGATTGCAGGCCGCGCTGGCGGGGAAGGAAGTCTACGAGGACCGCCTGCGGATGATGTCGAAGATGCTCCGCTACATTGCCTTCGTCCTGACTGGTGAAGAGCAGGCCGACTCGCAACTCGCCGCGGACCGAGCGAGGGCCGTATCGACACCCTCAAGGCTGTGATCGACACCCTCAAGGCTGCCCTCGAGCAGGCGCAGTACTGGGAACGCAGATGGGCCGAGGCCGAGGAAATGGGAGCGATCGACTTCAACATGCTCCAAGGAGAGACGGGAGGTGGGAAATGAGCGATCCGAGTCAGCCTGACGACGCGCGGCGGCGGGCGGAGGAGATCGTGAAACGATGTAGCCACACGGGATATTTCGTATTGAAGTCCGATCCACATCGAGAAGAGCCGATTCAGACGTCGTGCGTGGACTGCGTGGCCGACGCGGTGGCCCAGGCGGTCAAGGATGAGCGCGCCAACCAGCAGAGCATGATCGACGCCTACAAGGTCCACCACGACAAGTTTCACGAATCGTGTCAGATCGACGGTCCGCCGATTCCACCCAAGGCCCTGCGCCGCTAGCCTGAGCGGATCGGAGAACCAAGCGATGACTAACGACGCGCGACGGCGGGCGGAGGAGTTCAGGACCCTTTCGGCCGACCTCCTTTCTTGCCATTCGCTTTCGAGGATCGCCGCTTGACCGGGCTTGTCACTCGGCCGCCCTTGCGGCCGAGGGCCACGGCGTGCGGGTTCTTCCTCATGGCAGTCGGAAATGGGAAGTGTGGACCGGCACGAACATCGGCGGCTCCGTCGCGGACTTGGTCATGGACCAGCCCTCACGGCCGAGCTTGCCGTGATGCTTGCCGAGGTACACCCCTTCGGCGCCTTTCTCGACGGTACCGCAGTAGTGCGTTGCCTCTTCGTGTTCCATGCCGCCCAGCCTGGCCGTGTAGATGATGCGTGCGCCCTTCTTCATGGGAGCCTCCTGAGTGGGAATGGGTTCCATCTGCCACCCAGTATAGCAAACCGCTTAGGTTATTGCAAGCCACAAGATACAGGGGGTGCCAAGATAATGACTAACGACGCGCGACGGCGGGCGGAGGAGTTCATCGATGAGCTTGCGAAGGCCCAGGCCAAGCATGCCCCGATGCACGGTCCGCACGAAGGCTATGCGGTGATCTTAGAGGAACTCGATGAACTCTGGGATGAAGTGAAGGCCCAGCATCAGGATCGAGACCGAATGCGGAAAGAGGCCCTTCAGGTGGCCGCTATGGCTCTGCGGTTCATTGTGGACGTGTGTGGAAGGAGTGGCGGCCGGCCGATGCCATACGTCGCGAGGCTGAGCGGATCGGAGAACCGAGCGATGACTGACGAGGCGCGGCGGCTCCATGAGCACTATTGGCTCTACCCACACAATCAGATCGAGGGACACCGTCAGAACGAGACGGTGGTGGTCCGTTATTGTGCCTGTGGAATGAAGCAAATGGCGGTCGCAACAAATTGGCGCCCGGCGACGGGACATTTCAAACTGGAGGAGCATTATGAGTCCGACTGACGACGCGCGGTGGCTGGCGAAGGAGAACGGTATGAAGCATCTGAAGACGTATACGGCGTGTCCGCGATGCGGCCAGGCGCTTGAGTTATCGCCCGGCGCAGTGGACGAGATCACCGATGCGGTGGCCCAGGCGGTCAAGGAAACGAGCGAGGCTCTTGAGGCGACCGCCAAGGATGCGATCAAGTATCAGGACTTGTCGAAGCAGCAGGCCGAGAAGATCGCGCGGCTTAGAGTTGAAATCGCGCGGGCTAAGGCTGAGGCCCAATACTGGAAGGAACGACGGGTCACTGAGGTCGACGCACTGCGGGCCGAGACCCCGCGCCGCGAGCCGAAGGAGGGAAGCAATGGATAAAGTACAAACGCCGTGGACTAGTACCTATGGACGCTGAGGCACGGCGGTGTACAGAGTGCGATTACTGTTTCATGGAGCCGGACCTGGTCATCACATGCGGGCATGAGCAGGCCATGAGCCGGAGTTTCTTCGGCATCAATGTGAACATCATGCGTTCCCCGGAGGGGACATGCGGGCCGGACGCCAAGCTGTTCAGTCCGCGAGGTTTACGTTGATGGCCGCTAACGCGCGGCGGCGGGCGGAGGAGTTCCATCGGCGCATCGGACGCTGGGATGCAGATATTTCGGATGAGGACGAGATTCGAGCCATCGAGAAGTTTGCCGCCGACGCGGTGGCCCAAGCGGTCAAGGAGCGGGATGAATGGATCAGCAAGCATCGAGGTTGTGTCGAGAGCCTGACAGGCGCGGTGAGCGGGCTGAATCGTCAAGTGGATGAGCACGCCGAGGAAATCGCGCGGCTCAATCGCGACATTATGCGGCACGAATCCGACCGGGCAATCAGGGAGAAGGAGATCACGCGGCTGGAGGCCATCATGGAAGAGCGAGCAGATGCTACTCACATAGCGTCGGCTCAGGCGATCGAGATGAAAGCGGACCAAATCGACGCGCTACGTGCTGACCTTCGTTGGGCGGACGAGGAGATCGCGCGGCTGCGGGATGCGCTGAAAGAGGTTGAATGGAACGGACCGAGCGATGACTGACGACGCGCGACGGCGCAGGAAGGCCAGATGATCCTGGCGTTTCCCGCGTGGAGGTTGGGTTTCTTCAAAGCCACCGGCGGCCCGATCACGGAAGCGCTGCGCCGTGGGCACCACGTCTATGCAGTCCATGCGTGGGATGAGAAGCCGGGCGAGGGCATCACCGCTGAGGCCATTGGCAGGCGATGGCCCGCGATTCGGGTGGCGAGCCACGACGTCGTGGAGGCGGTGGACGCGGTGCTGGGGCCGTCGCTGGGGACGTATCGGGCTCGCCTGCCCCGGGCCGCGCACGCCTATAACCTCGATCTCGCGTGGGAAGGGGTGAGCGCGCCCGTGGGGGCGCGCCTGCATCACTGCTGGGCGAGTGCATTGCAACGGGACACCTGGGTGCGCACGCATGGCGGTGGCGAGGGGTTGATGCCCGCACTCTGGGCGCACTCAGTCACTGGCTCGCCCATGATCGACGCGTTCGCCCCCTGCCCGAGGGGACGATGGGAGCGAGCCAATCCCCAAGTCGTGCTCATGGCGCTGAAGTTTCCGAGGAACGCCGGGCTGTGGCGGCGCTGGATCTATCGGTGGATTGGCTATCGGCGGCTCGCCGGGGCGTTGCGTCGGTTCTGTGACCGTATCGGCGCCGACCTGGTGGTGAAAACCCGCGCGAAGAATCGGGACCCGGAGTGGCTTCGGTGGGTCGCGGACGAGTGGATCGTCGATGGGGCGTTCTGGCCCTACACGGCCGCGATGGTGATCCAGCGCGCGCGCTTCATCGTCCACTTCCAATCGGGGGCCGCGCTCGAGGCGGCCTTCGCGGGCGTGCCCCAGCTCAGCGTGCGTCTGCCGCATCCGCATCTGCGCGCGTATCCGGGACACGCGGAGCAGTACGAGGCGAAGCCGGGGATGCAAGCCTGGGCCGGCGTCGTGACGGGCGTGGGCTGGGAGACGGCCGTCGGCTATCTCGACGCCCTGCAGGTGCCCCCCCTCGTCGATCCCTTCGCGCGGCAGGCCTATGTCTCGCGCTTTCTTGGATTCGACGATTGCAAGACGAGCGCGCGGATCCTGGATCTGGTGGAGCGCGGAGGATGAGGCCGCCGGGCTATGACGATTGGGGACAGACCCCTGACGCGCGGCGGCCGCCCCACGTGTCGATCCTGATCCCGAGTTGTGGGCAGCGGGCGCTGGCCAATCTCGCGCGGGACGCCATCGCCGCCTTCACCCCGGACGTGAGCCACGACGTGCGCCTGCTCGATCACGCGTGGGCGCGGCGCGGCTGGCCGCAGATCGGGTCCGTCGCGGTGGGCGAGAGTCTGGCGCAATTGGCGGCGGGTCTCGCCGTGGTGCGCCCGTCGCACGTCTTCGTGATGCACGACGATGCGCTGCCCCTCTACGCTGGCTGGCTCTCGTATCTGTTGCAGCAGCCGGGCCCCGTCACTGGGGTCAAGCTGACGGAGGGCACCAAGATGGCGCACGGCAGTGGCGTGCTCTTCACCTACGCCGCCTTCCGCGCGGTGGACCTGCGCCCGGATCTGCCGCATCGGGACGCCGGCGAGGCCCCGGCTGATTGGTGCGCCCCGTCCCTCTGCTGGCGGCCCTCCCGCGTGGAGCGCCAGGGGCACGGGCTCGATCCAACCTGGTGGCGCCGGTTCAGTTGTGACGTGTCGTTCGATGACGAGGCCGCACCATTTTACGTTCATTTTGGTGGCGGGAGTTTAAATAATCGCCCTGATCGGGATGCGTGGATTGGCGCCGCCCGTCAAGCTCTGGGGTTGTAACGATGCGGCGTGGCCGAATTGCCTCATCCGGCCGCGGCACTTCGACGTCGTCGTCTGCCAGGAGACCCTTGAGCATCTTCCGAATCCGGTGCCGGTGGCGACGGAGCTCATGCGGCGCGTGAAACGAGGCGGTGTCCTCATCTGGGACTTCGTCGCCGACCACGATGGCGGGGCGAACTGCGCCACCCCTGAGGCCCGGCAGATGGTCTTGACCCTGCTCGAGGCCCAGCACGAGGGCCAGCACGAGACCTGGCGGCGGCCGACGCTTGACATGATCCGTGAACGTGTGCTAGAACTAGAGCGCGCGGGCATGGTGTAGGTCAGGGATACTTCTTTTGCAGACGTGCCTTGGCCAACTGTTCCTGCCCGCATGTTCTTCCGGCTGCGTGGTGTCGTCCGCCGATATTCACTCCTCAGTGCCGCATGCGCCTGTTCCCGCAACCATTGTCCACGTGGAGGAGCGTTCCATGAAGAGCAATCGTCCGGCCTCGGTCCATACGTCCACCACCCACGAGGGCGGCACCGCAGGACGGCAGACGTCCCTTGTGGAACTGCAGCGGGCGGTGGCGACGTGCCTGCTCTGGGAGAACACCTTTTACGAGAAGGGCTCAGCCATTGCCCAGCGCATCGCAGGGCTGTGCGACCACGTGGAGCTGGCTGAGCTCGCCGCGCTAGCCGTCAAGGCGCGCACCGACCTCAAGCTCCGCCACGTCCCGCTCTTCCTGGTGTGCCAGATGATCCGCCTGAACAGCGCGGCCAAGCTCAAGAGCCCGCTGGTGGCCAAGACCATCGCGGCGGTCGTGCAGCGGGCGGATGAGCTGCCGGAGCTGCTCGCGCTCTACTGGCGCGACGGCAAGCGCCCGCTGGCCGCGAGTCTCAAGCGCGGGCTGGCCGCGGTGTTCCCGACCTTCTCGGCCTTCCAGCTCGCCAAATGGAACCGCTCCAGCGAGATCAAGCTCCGTGATGTCCTCTTCCTGGCGCGGCCGAAGTCCAAGGATGCGGAGCAGGCTGACACCTGGCGGCAGCTCGTCGAGGGCACGCTGGCGGCGCCCGACACCTGGGAGGTCGCGTTATCTGCCGGCGCCGACAAAAAGGTCACGTGGGAGCGGCTGTTGCGCGAAGAGAAGCTCGGGTACATGGCCCTCCTGATGAACCTGCGGAACATGGCGGGCGTGTCGGTTGAATCCGGGCTCGTCGAAACGGCGCTGCGCGCCGGAGCGGCCACGTCTCGAGCATTGCCCTTCCGCTTCCTCACGGCGGCCAAGCATGCCCCGCAGTTTTCTCAGGCCCTGTCCGACGCGATGTGTTCGGCCATCACGGCGCGGATGCCTGGCCGCACGCTCCTGCTCATCGACGTGAGCGCGAGCATGGATGAGGGGCTCTCGGCCAAGGGCACCACATCCCGGCTGGACGCGGCCAGTGCCGTGGCAGTCCTGCTCCGCGAGATGACCCCGGAGTGCCGGGTGTGGACGTTCAGCCAGGCCCTCGCAGAGGTGCAGAACTGGCGCGGGCTGCCGCTCGTCCAGGGCATCATCCAGAGCCAGCCCCACGGCGGGACATACTTGGCCGCTGCGCTGGCTAAACTGCGGGCGCAGGCGCCGGAGATGGATCGCATCGTCGTCGTCACGGACGAGCAGGCCCACGATGGGCTGATCCCGGGCTGGGGCCGCTGGAACTACCTGATCAACGTCGGGCCGTATGCACCGGGGCTCGATGTCTCAGGCGGGTGGGTTCGGGTGTCGGGGTTCAGTGAACGGGTCGTGGAGTGGATGCGGCAGGAGGAAGAGCGGTCAGAGGCCTAGCGGAGTGTCCGCACGCCCTGCTGGGCATGTGGCCCCCCTTCGGACCCAGGCATGACCGAGGCCTGGGCCTGGGTCGGCGTGCTCGCGATCGCCGCGGCCCCGGGGATTCCGCTCGCGTACGTGTCGGGGCGGCTGCTGGCGCATGGCCGCGCGCTCTGGCTGCTCGGCCTGCTGGCCGTGGGCGTGGCCTGGCTCGGCTGGCGCGCGCCCTGGCTGGCCGTGATCGGGGTGTGGTTTCTGCTGCGCTGGCCCCGGGCGCCGGTGCCGTCGGCGTGGCTGTCGGCCGCCGTGCATTGGGCGGCCGTCGGGGCCACCTGGGGCCTCCTGCTCGCCCTCCCGCACGCCCTGCTAGGCTGGGCGCCATGGGGGTGGCTGGCGGTCGCTGGCGGGCAGACGGGCCTGCTGGTGGCGAGGAAGGCCTGCCGCGGGGGGCGGCCGAGCGGCACGCTGGGGAGCCCGGTGCTGACGGCGCTCTTTCTGGCCCTGGTGAGCCCGTTTTCTCCCTGGTGGGGATGGCCCCTGCTGGGGGCGGGCCTCGTCATCGTGTGGTCCTGGAGCGCTTGGGTCGCGGTGGCGTGTGGGATGCTCTGGCTCTACCCCGGCTCGTGGCTCCTGATGGCGCTGGGGGGCCTTGTCGTGGCGATTCTCTGGGCGTGGTCGCCCACCGTGGCGGGGCAGCGGCTGCTCGAGTGGACGCCGCGGGGCGACACCATCGACTCCCTGGTGAGCCGCTGGCGGGGGTGGCAGTGCCTGGTCCACCACGGGCGGGCCCACTGGCTCCTCGGGGCCGGCCCCGGGACCATGGAACCGGCGCTGCTCCGGTGGGGCTCGCGCTACGACATCGAGCTCTGCTGGGGGGAAGGCTTCAATGAGCTCCTGCAGCTCTGGTACGAGTATGGAATGCTCGGGGTGCTGGCCGTCGGGGCGTTCGTCTGGCGGGTCTGGCCGGGGCTCACGCTGGGGGACCCCTGGTCGGCGGCGTGGGTTGTGGGGGTCGTCCTGACCCTCGGGCACTGGCCGCTCCGACACGTGAGCATCGGGCTCGTGTGGCTGGCGATCTCGGCCTATCTGGTGACGCGGTGACCGGGCGGGGACTGGCATGGTAGTCCGGTGGCTCATCCTGGCGGGAATGCTCGGCGTGATCGCGTGGGGATATTGGGCGGTGGTCATTCGGCCCTATCAATTCACCATTCCGATCGGCGCGACCGTCGCATTGCTTGGGCGGCTCGTCCAGGTCGTCGAACGCCACACGGGAGCCGGGATCGGGGTGGCGACGGATCCGGCGTGCTATGTCTACATCTATGTGGATGACCCGCCCAATGCCGTGACGATCTCACCGGTCTGGGATGATCGGGGGCGGCGGTGGACGCACCAGCATGCCTTCAGCGTGTCGCACCCTCGTGGACACCGGGAAGCGACCCAGCTATGGCAATTCAATCACCTGGCGGATTATCGCCGATGACTGGAGTCCCGCGGTGGTCCCGCTGATGCACCTCGCGTGCATTCCGTTGCTGAACCGCTTGTGGCTCAAGGAGCCGCGGCGGCCGCTGAACCTGCTCGCCCCGGACATCGTGTGCGAGGCGCACATTCACGTGCTCGGCAACGGGGATTCCAAGATGTACGCCTCGAAGCTGCCGCCGGACATGACGGCGGAGGAGAAGGTCTACATCGTGAAGGTGCTGCTCGATCAGGTGATCGCGTTTGGCAATCAGCAGGGCGTGCAGGTGAACGTGAATCGGCAGTGAGGCGGGTAGTGGCGGACTCAGGCATGATATGGTAGGCTTGGGCATGATGGAAACCGCCGAGATCAGCGCGCATCTCTATCGGGTGTTTGTCTTTGTCCGCACAGCGGAGCGCTGGGTGACGGCGCGCGAGATCGCCGCGGGGGCTCAGGTGGCGCGCCGCACAGCCCGGGCTCACGCCGTGCGTCTGGTGAGTAGCGGGCTCTTCGATCAGGCGCAGGTGTGGCCGGGGCATCGGTATCGGATGGCGCTCACGGCGGCGAAGCGGAACCCGGGCTTCCTGCGGCGGCTTGAAGATGCCACTGTTCATTTCATGAACACGGGAGGGTGAGACGATGACTGAGGACGCGAAGCCGACGTATGCCGAGCTGCGGGCGCTGTATGACGAGCTGCTGGCGCTGCTCCGGGCGGCGCCGCCGCGGCAGATGGTGAGCGATCAGCGGTACTGGGACTGGCGGCGGCAGGTGGAGGCGCTGCTGGCGCGGCTGGAGGAGGGGGCGTGATGACTGGGAGCATTCGGTTCATTCAGGGCGTGGTGCTGTTGGCTGTCGTCTCCGGCGGCGAAATCGGCTGGGTGCGGAGCGCGGAGACGCTGGCGGACGCCTGGATAGCCAGCGCGGTGTGCGGAGGCGTCCTCCTGGTTGCGGGTTGGGCCTTCGGGATAGGGACGGCGACGGTGATGAGCAGGAGACACGATGGCTGAGGCGATTCCCCCGACGAGTCCGACACCCGTCGCCGAGTTGCTCGGCACGAGCGGCGCCCCGCCCGACAACCTCGGCGGCAGCACGGTCAACGTCGGGAGCAACCCCGGCGACCTGCAAGCGAAAATGGCGGCGGGGGCGGACCCGTCGCTGGCTCTGACGGCGGCGGGCGCCCATCGCGGGAACACCTACATCTGCCCAGTCGGGGTCACCTATACGCCGGTGACATTCCCGGCCACGACGGGGGCGGGGTGGACCTGCATCAAGAGTAACGGCGCTCTGCCCAGCGGCACCCGGGTCACGGCAAGCGGGGCCCAGATGTTCAAGGTGCAGTCCGTCGGCGTGGCCGCGCCCAACACGGCGCGGGCGCTCACGTTCGCCGCGAATGCCCGCGGCTATCGCGTGATCGGGCTGGAGGCCACGCATCCCGATGCGACGGACCAATTCGGCTTGATTGATTTCGCGTCCACGGCGGGGCGGCTCCTCTTCGAGCGCAGTTACCTACACCCGCACGCGGCCCAAACGTTCATGGCGCGCGTGGGGATGGTGTTCGGCTCCGACGTGCAGGTCTGGGATTCGTGGCTGGAGGCGTGGGCGCTCGGGCAGGACGCGCAGGCCCTGTTCTTCCGTGCGACGACGCGCGTGCATCTGGAGAACAACGAACTGCGGGCGACGGGCGAGAACATCATGCTGGGGGATCAGGACAGCGCCGCCGCCGCCGTGGATGTCACCATCAAGCGGAGCCATTTCTTCAAGCCGCTGGTGTGGCGGCGGGCCCTGGTCAGTGGCGCGCCGAATCCGTCGTGGGACGGGAAGAACTGGGTCATCAAGAATCTCTTCGAGATCAAATGGGGACACCGGGTCCGGCTCGAAGGGAATGTCCTAGAAAATAACTGGCCCGGGCAGGGGCAAGACGGGACGGCGGTCCTCTGCAACTGCGGCATCGGCACCTCTGGCCAAATCGTGGACGCCCGGGATGTGATGTGGCGGTCGAATGTCGTCAAGAATGCGCCGTCGATGTTCACGGTTTCCAACGCGGGTGCGGCGCCCGCCCGGCTCGCCTATCTGAATAACCTCGGCCTGAACATCGGTGGGTGGTTCGTCTTCTTCAATCACGCGGGCATGGCCGACCTGTGGCTAGAACATAACACCGTGGTCCCGGAGGATGGGGTCGCCGAGATCGTCGCAGGCGGCAATCGGGCCGCGATCCTCTGGAGTTCGGACACCGGCTGGCCGCGCCAGACGATTCGGCGCAATGTCCTCGGGCACTCCGCCTTCGGACTATTCTGGGATGGGCACGCGAATATGACGACGGCCCAAGCCGCCGCCGCCGTGCCGGACCGCGACTGGCGGGAGAATGCCCTACTCAACGCGATTGGGGCCTCGGCGGTGACCGGGTTCGCGTTCCACTCCACGCACGCGGCCGCCGGCGTGGATGCCACGAGCGGCGTCCTCTCCCCCACCAGTCCACTGAAGAACGCCGGGAGTGACGGCAAAGACCTTGGCGTGGATTTCACTGCACTGATTGCGGCCCAACAAGGCATCGTCGCGCCCCGGCCGAGCGCGCCGGTCACCCGTCTCCTTTCGGCCACCTGGGAGCCCTAGCCATGCCCTGGACCGTCAAAGTGCGCGTGGGTGTCCTCGACACCGTCGGCAACCTGATCCGGCAGCCGGACGCCGTCACGCATCGCCTCTACCGCGATGGCGTGATGATCCAGGACCTGACCCAGCCCGCCGCCGGGCCGACGGAGTTCACGCTGAGCGTGCCAGAGCAGGAGATTACGCTCCAACTCGGCGCCTCGGCCCTGGATGCGGCGGCCAACGAGAGCACCATCACGGCGCTTGTCGTGCCGCTCGACAGCAAGGCGCCGACCGCGCCCGTGTTCAAGCTCGTGAGCGCGACCTGGGTGGCGGCGTGAAGCCGAGGTGGCTCCTGGTCGGTCTCGTGCTGGCCGGCTGCACGCAGGGGATCACGATGCGCCATCCCGATGGGCGCACGGCGGAGTGCGGGGGGATGGCCTTTCACGCGCCTGCCCTGCAGCAGGCGGCGCCCGAGCGCGAGCGGCAGTGCATCAACAACTTCAAACAGCAGGGCTTTGTGCGCATGCCGTGACGGCGAGAGATGGGCTGGCGTGGGCTGACGTGAGGTGGCGTCGAGCAGTGTGGTGGCGTGTGGTGTCGTGGGGTGACGTGACGGCGAGCACTGATCTGCAGTGATCTGCGGTGCAGTGACCTGACGCCGAGGAGGGGAGATCCGCTGCATGCATAATTATTCGGGGCAGCCCTGTTCGGTCCTGATCCAGATCCGCCAGACGCAGACCTTCACCGGTCCGCGCCTCTTCTCCGAGCGCACCTACACCATCGCCGAGCTGTGCGCGCTCTGGCACCGCGAGCCGAAAACCCTCTACAACTGGCTGTGGATGCTGCGGCGCAGCGGGCGTGGGCCGCGGCCTGAGCAAGCCCGCCGGCGCCGGATGCGCGGCCGCTCGGGGGCTCCCTCGCCCTTCCGCCGCGCCCTCGAGATCCGCAGCGACTACGTGCGCGTCATGGCGGAGCTGTGCCTGGAGCAGGTGCTGCGGCGGCGATAGAAATTTCTTGACGGGCGGAGCTGGAGGGGGCGATCATGGAGGCCGTTCAGGGCATCGGGTCGTTCCTCCAGGCGGGGGGTCGGTGCCCGTAACATCGGCCCCCCGCCGCCTCTTACGGGGAGGATGTGGTGGCCTCACGCGGCGTCTATCGCAGTCTCTTCAGCGCGCTCTTCGATGATCCTGATTTTCAGCGGCTCCTGAGCCCGGCGCGGATGCTCCTGCTCACGCTCCGGCTGTGCAAGCAGGCCGGCCCGGCCGCGATCTTCCGGTACTATCCGGCGATGCTCATGGCCCAGACTGGGTTGTCGGGGCTGGCGATCCGGCGGGGCTGTACGCAGCTCGCGGCGGGGGGGTGGATTGTCTATGACGCCGCGGTGGTGTGGGTCCGCAATGGGCTGCGGTACGATCCCATGATGAATCTGGCCCACCTGCGGCAGCGCAAGGGGGTCGAACGGGCCATCGCGGAGCTTCCAAAGTCTCAGGTTGTCCTAAAGTTCTGCGAATACTACCATATCGCAAAGCCTTACGAAAGGCTCACGGAAGGGGGTCACCCCCTTGCGTTACCGAGTACGAGTACCGATGTTCCCGATGTTCCCGATGTTCCCGATGTTCCCGATGTAGACCGAAACACACGAGAACGAGCCCCCCGCACTCACGCCAGAAAGCCTTCCGAAAGCCTTCCGAAAGCCTTTCCCATCCCCGACCCCATTCAGCACGCCCTCGAGCGTGCCCCAAGCTTGAACAGCTCCCCGAAGCTCCACGATCCCGTGTGGTGGCAAGCCGAGATCCGCGCCAACGGCCCCCGCGGGGTGGACTTCGCCGCTGAGATCCTTCGGGCCGAAGCCTGGCTGACGACCAACCCGACCAGGGCCCCCAAATCCAACATCGCGCGGTTCCTGCACGCCTGGTTCGCGCGGACGGAGACTCCTCATGCCTGACTGGGCCTGTCTGCACTGCGGCGACGTCAACCTCGTGGGCCAATCTCGTTGCGGCAACTGCGGGCGACAGTCCGACTCGGTCATGGTGCCGTCCAGCTCGATCGTTCGACACTGCCCGTATGACGGCGGTGAGCTGATGGCCTCGGGTCTCTGCCTGCGTCGCGGGGGCTTTCCCCTGGGCCAGCGGTGCGGCTTCGTTTGCCCTCTTTGCCGCGGCTCGCTGGACTGGTCCGGCGGCTGCGACCGCTGCCATGGCACGACCACGGGCCGGCGCGAGGATTGGGCCTTCCCAGGGGATCGCTACGACTGCTACGACGACTTCGGTAAGCCGATTGGCGACGGCGTGCATTGGGTCAAGACCGATGGGCCGCGACAGGCCTGCTCCGTCCAGGAGAACAAAGCCCATGCCCTTCGGATCACGCAGATGCTCGGTCGATTCGGAGCGCGCCCATGACGTAACGCGTCAGAACTACCCCATGAAATAATCCGCCCCTTGTAGTTCCCCCGTTGTAGTTCCCCCCTTGGAGTTCCCGCTTGTGAATTTGACATACAAGCGGAGTGCCCGGTACCCTGCGATTCGTGTATGAAACGCTCCACCCTGCGCGAGCAGATGGACGATCCGGAAGCCGCGATCATCGCCAATCGCGGCCAACTCATGCTGCCCCTCGCTTGGCGCAAAGTTCTGCAAGGCCTGCGCGACAAATCACTCAGCGCGCTCACGGTGCGCTGTGCGGAAATCGCGCTTGACCATCTCGACCCCGCCCCGCGGTGGAGCACCGAGCCTCACGGCCCCGTTACCCTCACCGTCGTCCTCGTCAACTCCGAGCGTGCTGGACTCGCGGCTGAAACCAACGGCGGAGCGCTTCGCGTGGTCAGTAGCGAAGGGGACGGCGCGGGAGATTCTCTGCCTCGGCGCCCGCGGGGACGGCAAGACGTGGGCGGCCCTCTGGGCGATGATCATGCACGCGATTGAGCACCAGCAGGCGGGGTATCTGCTGCCGACGCGGTGGATCGGCCTGCGTGACACATTCCGCAACCACGTGCTGAGCACACACAAGAGCCTGCAGGAGGCGGCGTGGCCGCGTGATGCGCGGTGGACGCTCAGTGAGGGCGGGTTGCACGCGACGTTCGCGCTGCATGGGGTGCCGTTCGTGGAGCTGGATCTCATCGGCGCCGACAGCGCGGGCGATGCCGAGAAGGTGCGGACGCAATGCCATGGCCTGTGGGTGGACGAGCCGGCGCCCGCGATGGACGTGGCCACGGGCATCACGGAGGAGCTGTACTACATCGCGTGCTCCTCGCAACGCCTCGACACCCACGCCCACGTGGCCATGCTCACGAGCAACTATCCCGACGCGGGTCACTGGGTTGCGCGCCGGTTCGTGTTCGATCCCCAGCCCGGCACCCAGTACTTCCGCATCCCGGCCGGGGAGCGGGCCAGCGGGGCGTATCGCGCCGAACTCGAGCGCTTGTACGCCACGCGGCCAGACCTCGCCCGCCGCCTGGTCCAGGGGCAGTTCGGGTCCGTGATGCTCGGCCCCCAAGTGGCGGTGGGGTTCAGCCGCGAGGTGCATGTCAGACCCTGCCGTCCCGTGGCGCACGTGCCGCTCTGGATCGGCCAGGATGCCGGCCATACGCCGACCACGATCATCGGCCAGCGCGTCGAGGGGCGCTGTCGCATCCTCGCCGCGATCGCCAGCGAGCACGACGGCATGCGCGGGCACATCCAGCAGCTCGTGCTGCCCTGGCTGGGCGAACACGTGCCGTGGGCGCTCGAGGGCAAGGAGTGGCTCACCGTGTGCTACGACCCCAGCACCGACACGGATGAGCAGGCAAACATCGAGAGCAACGCGCTGCACGTGATGCGCCAGCTCCTCCCTGCGGTCTACCGCATGGGCCCGGTGTCCTGGGACGGGCGCAAGGACCCCATGCTGAGCCTGCTGAATTCCATGCATCGCGGCGAGCCGGTGCTGCAAGTCGATCCCGTGCACGCCAAGGGCCTGGTCCGGGCCCTGGAAGGGGGGTGGTACTACGCCCAAGCGGGCGATGGGAGCCTCCGCAAGGCGGATACCCACAGCGGGAGCGCGCAGCCGAAGAAGCCCAATCATCCGCACGAGGACTACGGCGACGCGTTCTGCTATCTCGTGGCGGCCATGGCGCCGACGGCCCCCGAGCGCCCGTCGCGCCGGCCAGGGTGGAAGCCGGCGCCGCCCCGCGTGGACTTCAACCCGTTCACGATCCTGGGGCCCCCAGAGGCCCGCAGGCGCCCATAAGGGGGCCGAGCCATATGACCATAGCGGCCCCCCGGCCGATCGCCCCGCCTGGAGGCAGCCAGGGGCTGTCAGAGGGGGTTGACGCCATACCAGGCGACCGTGTTGTCGTCCGCAACGGCGGCATACGTGTCCGCTTGGTGTCGCTGCCAGGCTTTTGGCAGGGTGCCACTCTTCGGGAGGCCTTTCTTCACCGGGGATTTGACTTCGATTCGGAGGGTCCGCAGTCCCTTCACCGCGAGAAGATCGCACAAAGCGGCCGGACTGACAGCCCGATAAACATCCCATCCGGCTTTCGTAAGTACTGCGGCTACAAGCAATTCTTTGTAGGCGCCTTTGTTGGAATCATTCATGTCGCTACCTCCTTCGCGAGAATGATAACTCGGCCTTCTCGTGGCGCGAAGCGGCCTGGCCTGCGTCCATGATGCGCCGCTGGAGCACCGAGCCCCGGCCCCACGGCACCGGCACCGCCGTCGCCATCATCCTCGTCTGCATGGTGCTCATCGGCCTCGCCTGGTGGGGGTGGCCATGACGCCCCAGGAGCGCGCGTGGTACCCCGTGCTGCGCTACGTGGCGCCTGGCATCGAGTGGGGCATGCGTCTGGCGTGGCGCGTGCTGTGGGCCTGGCGCCGCCGTGCCTAGCGTGAGTGCGCGCAAGCCACATGACGAGTGGCCGCCTGAGCGTCCCAAGGGCACGCCACCCAAGCGGATCGAGGAGCCGATCGGCACCGCGTTGGGCGTGCTGCTCGTCGCTGCTCTCGTGGCCGGTGCCGCGATCTGGTGGGTGCGCTGATGCCCGCGGTGTCAGAGAAGCAACGGAAATTCATGGGCGCCGAGCTGGGACGCGCCCGCGCTGGGGAGAAGACGCGCACCGGCATGAGCCAGGCGCAGCTCCGGGACTACGCGCGCAAGCCGAAGACGCGGAAGCGGCACACGCTCTTGCGGGGGACGTGATGCTCGTCCTGTCGCCGACGCTCGAGGAGCTGGAGGCCATCGCCAAACAGATAGGCCTGCCCGAGCCCTTCGTGTGGGGGCACTGGGACGGGACGACGCTCGTGGGCGTCATCACGGGGATGATCCATGACGGCACGGTGGAGGTCGACCACATGATCGTGCTGCCGACGTGTCGCACGCGGTTCGCCACGCTGCTCGACATGTCCTACGAGGCGACGGCCTATTGCCACGCGCGGGGCCTCCATGTCGTCGTCAAGATCCCGCACGACGATCCACGGCGTAAGGGCCTGGAGGCCTGGGCCGCGCGCTGTGGATACCTCCGCTACGCCGCCGATGCCGAGGTCGACTGGTATGTCAACTACGCCCCCCCGTCGCGTGCCTTCTGCAATGGGTATGAGGCCCGGGCCCATGCCCAGGTACCGCTCGGGCAGGAGCCGGCGTGATGGGCGGCAAGAAGGGCGGCAGCATGCCCCCGCCGCCGCCCCCGCCACCGCAGGAGCGCGATCCCGAGGCGCAGAAGGCGGCCGCCGCCGCCCGCGCCGCCGCGCACAAGCGCAAGGGGCGCGCCGGCACGATCCTGGCCGGGGAGCGCGGGGACGACACGCTGGGCGCGCCCGCTACGGTTGAGATAAGCCAGCCCGTCAAGGAGCGCACTCTTGGCTAGCCTAACCGTCCCGGCCCTCCTCAAGCGCTGGCAGGAGCTGCAGGCCGAACGCGGCCAGTACACCGACCTCTGGCAAGAGATCGCCACGTACGTCATGCCCCACAAGGCCAACATCACGCAGATCCTGTCGCCCGGCGCGAAGCAGACGGTCCTGCTCTTCGATTCCACGGCCATCGACAGCGCCCACACGCTGGCCGCCTCCATCCACGGCACCTTGACGCCCTCCACCCAGCCCTGGCTGTCGCTGAAGTTGCGGCAGGAGGAGCTCAACGGCGCGCCGGAGGTCAAGGACTGGCTGGAGGATTGCAGCCGCCGGATTCACGCCGCCCTGCGCGCCTCGAACTGGACGACCGCGGTGCATGAGATGTACCTGGACCTGGTGGGCCCCGCGGGCATGGGCTGCCTCTTCGTCGAAGAGAAGGCCCCGCCGGCCTCCGGCCAGTTCGGCGGCTTTCGCTTTGCCGCCATGGCGCCCGGCGAGTTCGTGGCCGCCGAAGACGCCGAGGGCCGTATCGACACCGTCTTTCGCGCGACGATGCACAGTGCGCGGGCCATTGTCGGCAAGTGGGGCGCCAATGCCGTCGGGGAGAAGATCCGGGACATGGCCGCCAGCAAGCCGGATCAGAAGTTCACCGTCCTCCAGGCAGTGATGCCCAATGCGGAGTACGCGAGGGGGTTGCCGGATCAGGGCGCGCTCAATGCCCCATGGCGCAGTTGCTACCTCGTGGTCGAGACGCGGCAGAAGCTGGCCGAAGGGCGCTTCGATGAGTTCCCGTTCCTCTGCCCGCGCTGGGCCAAGACCTCCGGCGAAGTCTATGGCCGCGGACCCAGTCACACGGCGTTGCCCGACATCAAGACGCTCAATACCGTGAAAGAGTTCCTGCTCAAGGCCGCGCCCCTGGCCATGTTCCCCCCGACCATCGAGCTCGACGACAGCGTCATCGGGGAGCCCGACTTGCGCCCCTATGGGCGGAACATCGTCAACGCGATGGGCTCACGCAATCTCAGCGAGACGTTCGGCTTCATGCAAACGGGGCTGAAGATGGACCTGTCCCAAATCGTCATCGGGGACTTGCGCCAGAGCATCCGCCGCATCTATTTCAGTGACCAGCTCGAGCTGCAAGAAGGGCCGCAGATGACGGCCACGGAGGTGCAGGTGCGCTTCGAGCTCATGCAGCGACTGCTCGGACCCACCCTGGGGCGCCTCGAGCATGAGTTCCTCAACCCGCTCGTTGAGCGCTGCTTCGCTCTCATGGCGCGCGGGCGGGCGCTGCTGCCCGTGCCGGAGGCCCTGCTGGCCCAAGGGCTCGAGCTCCCGGATCTGGACGTGGAATACGAAGGCCCCCTGGCGCGGGCGCAGCGGACCGTTGAGCTGACGGCCCAGGATCGCGTCTTCGGCTTCGTCGCCGCGCTGACGCAGGCCCTGGCCGCCGCCGGCGTGCCCCCCGCCCAGGCCGCCGCGCCGTGGGACGTGCTGAAGTTGGACGACTGGATTCGCACCCGCGCCGAGATCACCGGCGTCCGCAGCGATGACTTGGCTTCCGAGGACGAGGTGGAGGCGATCCGCGCCGCCCGGGCCGAGGCCCTAGAAGCCGAAGCCCAGAAGCAGACGATCTTGCAAGGGGCCGAAGCTGCGGGCAAGGCCGCCCCGATGATCACCGCCCTCGAAGGCGCGGCCGCCGGGCGGAACGGCAAGGGGGCGCCATGACCACCGGCTGGGACCAGGATCACCTCGATCAGCTCGAGGCTGTGGAAGAGGCCAGCCTGGCGTGGGCGGCGGTGGCCTTCGTGGTGGCGGCGCTAGTGCTCCCGGTCCTCGTCGTGGCGGTGGGTGTGTGGATCGGGGCCCGAACGGGCTGGGAATGGACGAGCCGGCTATGGCGCTGACTGATGACCAGCAGCGGCGCGCGCAGGGGTGGGCGAAGGTGTTCGAGGACGGGCCCGCCATCAACGCGGTGCTCGACGACATGCAGCGGTATGCGCGCGCGCTGAGTGATCCGCTCGAGCGCGCGGGGGCGACGCACATGATCCTCTACGTGCTGACGCAGCGCACCCTGACGCGCCGGGAGAAGGGGACACGCCGTGGCTGACGACCTCCTCACGCAAGACCCGCCCGCCGCGCCCGTCGCGCCACCGGCCGCGCCCCCCGCGGCCCCGCCCAGCGACTGGCGCGCCGGCCTGACCGGGGAGCACGCCACGCTCGCGCAGGAAAAGAGCCTCGAGGGATTCAAGGGCAAGGACTGGACGGAGGTCGGGCCGGCCCTGGCCAAAGCCTTTGTCGAGACGAAGAAGCTGGTCGGGGCCAAGACCCCGGCCCTCGTCGTGCCAGGACCCACCGCGACGCCCGAGGAACGCGCCGCCTACCACAAGGCGATCGGCGTCCCCGCCACCGCGGCGGAGTACACGCCGGTCATGCGCGAAGTCCCGCCGGGCGAGGAGTGGGACGACAGCGTCGTCCAGACCTTCCTGGGCCGGATGCACCAGGCCGGCGCGACGCCCTCCGTCGTGCAAGCGATGATCGACGCCCGCGCGGAGTATCTGAACGGCCTGGCCGCGGCCAATCGCCGGGAAGCCGAGGCGACGGCCCAGGGCTTGCGGCGCGAGTGGGGCCCGAACTATGACGCCCAGCTCGGGCGGGCCAATCGCGCGATTCAGCAGTACGGGGGCAATGCGGTGGTGGACCTCTTCGCCGGCAATGGCATGGGGCGGCACCCGCTCATCGTGCAGATGTTCGCCAAGATCGGGGCCGACCTCGTCGAGCACGGGGCCATGACGGGCCCGACCGCGACGGGCGTGAGCCCGGAGGAGGCCCAAGCGCATGTGACGACCTTGCAGGCCGATCTGCTCAAGGTGCCGCAGGGCAGCGACCGCGCCAAGGAGATCATTGAGCAGATCTCGACCTACACCAATCTGGCTCGAGGAGGCCGTCGATGAGCGAGATCGTCTATCGGTGTTACGCCGCCGCGTTTGGAACGAACAGCGTCGATCTCTCACCCGAGAATGGGTTCCCGACGCGCCCCGGCGATCTGGGCATCACCAAGATCGTCGTGAGCACCGCCGCCGCCACGCCGCCCGTGGGCTTCTGGCAGGCGGCGGGCTCGTGCGGCCGGTTCGAACTCATCATCCGGAAGGTCTTCTGATGGCGCGCCGGCCGATTCTGCCCAAGCCTGTCCGCCCGTTCGAGTTCGAGACGATCGAGCAGTGCGAGGAGTCCGGACAGCTCCATCGGGCCCTAGTCCGCGTGTGGCCCCCGACACGCAGCCGCGCCGGCGAAGCCGTGCCCGTCCTCTCCACCCGCTGTACCCGGTGCAATGGGCATCTGCTGGTGTACGGCGATAACAACCCGGACGAGTCCGGCTACGAAGTCGTGGTGCTGGAGGCCAAGGGCCAGCCCGCAGCCGGCAAGAAGTAACCGCAGCACAGCGCGCGATTATCCGCGAGGACCGCGCGACGCTTCGGATAGACGAGGCGTAAGGAGCGCCGACGACACGGCGCGATGAGCGGCCGCCATTGGGGCGACTACCGCTCGCCTGGGCTTGCACCGACAGACGAGTTCCGTAGGAGTGCCCGTCCATGGCCGACACCGTTGATATCAGTTTTATTCCCGCGTTTCAGAACGTCATCGTAGGGCTGTACGCCGAGGACCCCGAGCAGTTGGAGTCGCTGGTGCGCTATCGCACCGGTGTCGTCGGCAAGACCGACAACTGGGAACGCCTCGGCGGCGTCAAGCTCGTGCCCGTCGTCTCCCGGCATCAGAGCACCCCGCATACCGAGATGGTCCATTCCCGGCGCCGGGCCGCCATGGCCGACCGCGCGGGCAGTGAGCTGCTCGACAAACTCGACCAGATCAAGCAGATGATCGATCCCCGCAACGAGTACACGCAGAACCTCGTCCGGGCCTATCGGGTGTTCATCGCCGAAACCCTGGTCGATGCCCTCAACGCGGCCGCCACGCAGGTGGCCGCCGACGATACGACCTCGACCCAAGCGCTCCAGGCCTCCCAGCAGATCGCCAACGGCGGCACCGGCTTCACCATGGCCAAGTGGCGGCAGGCCAATCGCATCCTCGACAACGCCGGCGTGCCCCGCAGCGGGCGCGCCATCATGCTCAGTGCCTTCGCCATCGAAGACCTCATGGCCGATGCCCAGGTGACCAGCAAGGACTACGCCGACCTCTCGGCGCTGCAAGAGGGCACCATCGCGGGCAAGCGCTTCATGGGCGCCGCCGTCCGCGTGATCGGCGACGCGGTGCCCGACGACGCCGCCGTGCTGACCGGTGGCACGCTCGATCCCATCCTGCCCAAGACCGGCAACATCCGGAGCTGTTTCCTCTTCCATCACGACGCCGTCGGGCTCTCCATCGGCATGGTCGGGACCCCGGAGGTGGACCGGCTGCCCACGCGCATGAACTCGTGGCAGGTCCTCGTGCAGTGCTCGGCTGGCGCCGTTCGCATCCTCGACGCCGGCGTGGTGCAGATTGACATCGATGAATCGGTCTAGCGACCGGAGAGAGGAGGAAAACAACCATGGCCTATAATACGACCTTCACCCGCTTCAAGTCCTCCGGTCTGCAGGGACTGGACTGCGGCAGCTATCTCAAGGTGCCGCGGCGCGACACGGATATCACGATCACGGAAGTCTACGACGGCGACATCGAAGTGGGGCAGTGCGTCGCCATGATTCGCGTGCCTGCGGGGGCGCGGATCACCGGCTCGGACCTGTCCTGGGGCGGTAACGGTGGCACCACCGTCCTGGCGGTAGGCGATCCCTTCGCCTGCGCGCGTCTCCTCGTGGCCTCTACCGCCCGCGACCGCGGGGTCTCGGCCCCGACCGGTAACGGTCCCGAATGCACGAAATGGATGACCTGGGGCGTCTGCGGCAAGCTCACGAAAACCGGCAGTGTGGGCGACGGCTGCGGGCTGTTCTACCAGTACACGTGCGAGACGGACATCCTCGTGACGAACCTCTACCACGCCGGCTACGCCAATCTCGGCGGCTGGGTAGGCGCGGCGCTCCCGGCGGACAACGTCGGGGCCAAGTGGACCGGCGGGCGGATCGTGCTCACGGTGA
>ERZ1292644.226-Hain-H14-01um-R2-226-length-41563-cov-8_pt1 | contig 41563 bp, 38 predicted proteins | sample MGYA00564402_ERZ1292644 | MGnify/ENA primary metagenome ERZ1292644 (study PRJEB36523, sample SAMEA6512644) | groundwater metagenome | collected 2019-01-09 | study: AquaDiva: Metagenomics assemblies of 32 groundwater samples
GATTTGATTTTGTGATGTCAGCTTGGAGTATAGCCTAACCGGACGTCAGGGCGCTCACGCAGTATGTGTCAGATAAGAACGCCAAATCCCATTTCTTGACACGTGCTTGCCAAGATCACAGATTCTAACCTGACAAATTTGATCGGGAGCGAGCGATGAGCGGGCAAAGGGTCGGATATGTCCGGGTCAGCGCATTCGATCAAAATGTCGAGCGCCAGCTGGAAGGTGTCGCGCTCGACAAGACCTTCACCGACAAGGCATCGGGCAAGGACATCAACAGGCCCCAGCTTGAAGCCATGCTCTCGTTCATCCGGGAGGGGGACACGGTGGTCGTGCACAGCATGGACCGCCTCGCGCGCAACCTCGATGACTTGCGCAAGCTGGTCCAGGCCCTCACCCTGCGGGGCATCCGGATCGAATTCGTCAAAGAGAGCTTGGCGTTCACCGGCGAGGATTCACCCATGGCCAATCTGATGCTGTCGGTGATGGGCGCGTTTGCCGAATTCGAGCGTGCCCTGATCCGGGAGCGACAACGCGAAGGCATTGCCGTTGCCAAGCAACGCGGCGCTTATCGCGGAAGGAAGAAGTCGCTTTCCGACGACAAGGTTGCCGAGTTGAAGCAACGGGTTGCAGCTGGCGAGAAGAAGGCCGCCATAGCTCGCGATCTTGGGATCAGCAGGGAAACACTCTATCAGTATCTGCGATCAGCGGCATGAGGGCCCTGTTCCACTTTTGTCCGTAGAATCGTTGTCTGGCGAACAAACCTTGAGGTGGCGCCCTGTACACTCTTGGAGACTCGCGAGCGCTCTGTGCAATCGGCTACGTAGGATTCCCCGGCTGATCGCCCATTTCGAATACCGGCGCGAAACCGCCGCCGGCCGTCCGCATGTTCGTCGTCTGGCCCTGATAAAGGCGCGCTGCCACGAGAAGTACCTCGCCTTCGTAGGTGTATAGCCTGACATCAACCTTGAGCTCGACAAGCGCGCCGTCTCGATAGATGCGGCGCCTGCCAGGTGGAGCGAAGGCCTGCGCGACATATCCTCCAGCCAGAATTTCACTCCAAACCCGCCTGGTCAGCTTGGCGCCGCTATAGGTCGCCTTGCTTCCGTAACCGCGCGCAGGCTTAAAGAACTGGTTACGCCGGTCTGCCCACAGGGTCTCCGCATTTGCCGGCGTAACGGCCACCGTCCGCGGAACGCTGGCCTGCAACATCCTGATGTCGTCTTCAGGCGTTCCGAGCTCCCGCAGGGCGTTCGCATCGGACAGGACAATCAGGTTCCGCTTATCTGCAAAGAGCGCGTGCACGTGCGGGTTGGGCGTAACCACCACCTCGCCGTGCAGATAGGCTTTTCTCAGCGCCGTATTCGCGGGCTGTTCGAGTGCGAAGTCGACAAGCCGGTTGTAAACCAGATCAATTTCCTTGCCTGAGACCCAAAGCCGGCCGGCGTCCGCGATCAACTCACCCGGGTCGGCTACGACCACATCGAAGCCTTGCTGCTCGAGCTGCGCCTGGGCCAGGAGGAATTCTGGCAAGAGATGCTGGGCCTGCGGGTCCTCATCAATGATGGCAATCGTTCTGAGCGTTCCGGCGGTCCGCTGCCGCCGCCATTCGCGCCGGAACATCGTAGCCGCTGCCGTTGTGAAGCGGCTCTGGACGTCCCCGGCAGATGGAGAAGGGCCCACGCAGCATGCACGCTGCGCATCGGCGAGAACGGCGTTCAGGAACGCCCCACCCGCATTGGTATTGACCTCGATCAGGATCGGTCCGCTCTCCGTCCAATGGAAATCATAACCCATCAATGCGCCTGCGGGGCCGAAATCCTTCATTGCAATTGGCGGGGCCCAGCCCAGCACAACCTCCTGGTAACCAGGAATGCGCACGACTGCCTCGACGGCATCGACGACCCGCTTCATGTCAGCGAGTGTCGGAGCGGCCATAAAAACGGGCGATGCGGCAAACAAATGCGGATGCGTTTTCATTAGTGACGCGCCGAAACCGGCGCGACCTACTGCCGAGTCGAGCCGATATCCCAGGTCATCAATGTTAAGCGTCACACACGAACAGTCGATATTTGCCTGCTCGGCAGCACCAACAGCTGTCATGTTTGAACCATAAGTCTACGCCGTCCTTGCGGGCTGCCGACAGAGTTCGGCCTGCTACCCGCCTCCATTAACCGCTAGCGGCGCTGAAAATCGACCCGCCGCACGAACCTCAAGGCAAATGTCTCGCAGATCCAACAAGGAATAGGCCCGCCACAGCGCTGCGGCGGGCCATCAGCCCCGGCGGGGGGACGGGGTGGGGCTGAATTCTCACATGTGATTCATGGGCATCGGCTTGTCGGCAGGCTTCATGGGCTTGTCCATGGGCTTGTCCATGGGCTTGTCCTTGCAGCATCCACTGCCGCTTGCCTTGGGAGGGGTGGCTGCATGAGCAGGCTGGCTGGGTCCGCTCGCGCTTCCCGACGAGTCGGAATGATTCTGCATGTTCTGCATACCTTGCCGATGGTCCTTCATCATCCGGTCGTGCATGTCCTGACCACCATGCTCCATTCCTTGCTTGTGTTCATGACTTTGGGCCGGCGGGGCCGGCGCCGGTTTGGCGGCTTGCGCCGCCTTTGGCGGCTCATCCGCGAACGCCGCCACTGTGCCGAGCATCAGTATCCCAGCGGCTGCCGTGAGGGTCGCAATCTTGCGCATTTCGAATTCTCCATTTGTTCACTGTGAATAAGCCGTTGCTGGCTTGCCGAGTGCTTGAAACCCGAATGCCACTACGAAGGTGCGCGCTAAATACGTAAGTTACGAATCAGCTTGGACCTCAATGATCCATCGCCCCCATGGTGCGGCAACCCTCTGCGCAGGTCCGGCAAGTCTCAGCACAGCGGACCATCTGCTGGTCGGCGCCATGGCGCGAGCACTCGTCCGCGCAACGCGCACAGACTTCGGCACAGGCCCGGCAAAGCACTTGGTGAAGAGGCGAGCCGCGCAGCATGGAATTCGCGGTGGTCTGACACAATTCCGCGCAGTCAGCGAGCATCGCCAGCATTACCGGCGAAGCCAGCGCCCCTCCCCGCTTCGCCGCATAATTCGCTGTTTCCAGACACATTCGGTTTGATGCGATGCACATATCAATGCAATCATCCATCGACATGTCCATGCCCGTCATCCGATGCTCTTGCCCTGCCGCTGGTCGCGCGAGGACAGCGCCGGCGACCATTGCAGCGCCTCCTCCGAGTAAAGTTCTTCGTTCAATCATGATGAGCCTCCGATATCTTCATTCATCACCGCAGCCTGTCAGTGGCAAATTTGTCAAGGATCAAGCCGCGCCGCTTCGCATGTACCCTTGCCCCGCTTGTCCCGCGCCATGCGCGTGTCCTCCCACGGCCAATGCCCATTGATCTCGACGCCGAGCGAAATGCTGAGGAAGGTGCGGACGAGCACGAGACCCGCGAGCACGATCAGGTCGTCCAGCGTTGGATTGATCACCAGTGATTTCACGATGTCACCGGCGACCAGGAATTCCAGACCCAGGAGGATGCTTCGACCCAAAGCGGACCGGAACGAGCCATAGGCCGCCGCTCGGTCGCCGCGGAGCGCGCGATTGGCGAACAGGATGGTTGCCAACGTCGCCCCGGTCAGGATTGTCAGCGTGCCGGCCAGTTCAAGAATGATGACGGCAAGCCTGAAGAACCCGTCCAGCCAGTCCGCCTCAATGGTGATCATACCATCCTCTGCGCCGGATATTGTTCCAGCTATCGGTCGTATGACAGGCGTAACATTGCTCGACCCGCGCTTTCTCCCCGGCCGCGCGCTGCGACACCATGCCGAAATGTCCCATATAGTGGCTGGGCGGAGCCTTGTGACATTGCGAGCACTGAGTGGAATTTACCGACGGGTGTCGGTAGTTCGCAATCTGCCAGCTGTTCGTTGTGTGGCAGCTCGCACAATCGGCACCAAACACGCCGAGATGGGGGTCGCGGATGGAATGACAGCTTGCGCAGTTAAGAGCGGCTTCGGGACCCAGGCCGTGCGGACTAACTGGCGTGGAACTTTGCCCTTGGCGCCAGACCTTGGGATCGAGCAGCGCCTGATGATTCATGCGGACGATGCCCTGGTCGCCTTCGTGTTCGACGTGGCAGGAGGTGCATTCCTTCGCTTTGGCATGGAATTGCGTGGATTGCTTGTCTCCGAAATCCGTCATCACATGACAGCTGAGGCACGTCTGGCTTTCGACACCCTTCAACGGCGTATGACAGGTCGTGCACTGGGCAGCGAAGGATTGGTGCGCGCCAGACAGCGGGCCTGGCGCCACCAGACGCTCAACCAGACCTGCGCTCGCCGGAGCGCTCGAACGGGTCGCAACGGCAGTGATCATGGCAAGCAGTGCCAAAACGAACACTGCAAGGAGCGCTTTGCTCCGCATCACAGCCAGCGCAACCCGAAATAGATCGCCGCACCGATGTGAACCACGAGCAGGCCATAAACGATACTGCCCAGCACGATATGCAGCAGTCGCCATTTCGCGAAGAGAGCGTTGGTCGCCTCCTCCGCGCGGATCGCAAATTCGGTGTCGGCTAACGCGGCGGCGAGCACCTCTTTTCTTTCGGAGGATGTTGGAGCCGGAATGCTGCCGGACACGAAGAAGTAGCGTTTCCAACCCGAAACCGGAACCTCGGAGGCGAGATCGGGAGGGGGCGCCGGAAGATTGAGAAAGGCCGACTGAAGAGAGGCAAGCTCAGATCGACGACCGCGCAGCGCTCTGGCGATCTGCCCGAGAAGATAGCGGCCGATGAACCCGCTTAGGACGGTTAACAGAAGGACGCCGGTCAGCATCACGCCAAGGGGGCTCTCGAACTTGTGCGCGGCATGCACCAGCCCGAAGATCGGCGCCAGAACTCCGGAATAGGCGTGAATGGCGAGCAGGGTCGGCTTACTGATGTAGCGCGTTAAGGCGCGTTCGATCCACTTGACGTGCTTTACGGCCACATAGGGCAGCGTGAGAAGCATCAGCACGGTCGCGGCAATGCCGGTCAGGCCTCCGACCAGGCTGCCGGGGAAGCGGGGCGAGACATGCACGAGATAGCCCAGCGGGAAGACAAGGAGGAAGCCGACCAGAAGCCCTATAAGGATGTCGCCGCGCTCCCGCATCAGGCTTCCACGACGAGCGGTTGGCCGGTGCTCTTGGCCTGGCACGCCAGGATATAGCCGTCGGCCTTGTCAGAAGCGGCGAGACCTGACTCTACGTCCATGGTCACATCACCGGCGAGGAGCTTGATGACGCAAACCCCACATTCGCCAGCACGGCACGCATAGGGGATCTCCACGCCGGCACCCTCCGCTGCTTCCAACACCGTCTGATCCACAGGCAGTGCGGCCGAAACCCCAGAAACGGAGAAGGTGATCGTCGTTGCTGCAACGGAGGGCGATGCCGGCTGCCGCGCCGGCGCGGGCTTGACCTCGAGTTCGGCGGAATCCTGAGGCAGCGAAGCGGGCCCAAAGGCTTCGGTGTAGAGCTGGGCTTCGGGCACGCCGAGCTCGGCGAGCTCCTTGCGCATGGCAGCCATCATGCCGGGCGGCCCGCACAGGTGGATGCGGCGTCGCGTAATGTCGGGCACTGCTGCAGTCAACATTTCCCGTGTGATCGGTCCTGTGGGCCCCATCCACACGGTACCGGGCGATCGCTCCATCGCGGCAATGACGTGCAGGTTGGAGAAGCGCTGCTCCATGCGCTCTATCTCATCGCGGAACACGAATTCCTCTGTCGAACGCGCACCATAGAGGAAGAAAATATCGCCTGCCCACGCGGTGTCGGTAAGATAGCGCAGAACCGACATCATCGGCGTGATACCCACCCCGCCGGCGATCAGGACTATGCTGTCCGCATCAGTGCCAGTAAACGTGAACGCGCCGAACGGCCCTGTGACTTTCACGAGATCGCCGGCGCTTACCCTGTCATGGAGATGGCGCGAGACGACTCCTTGCTCCTCGCGCTTCACGGTCAGCTCGACATAGGCGCGCTGGGTTGGTGACGAAGCGATCGTGTAGGAGCGACGCGCGGGCTTGCCGGCTTCCGGCTCAACCTCGACCTGGAGAAACTGGCCCGGAAGGAAGTCGAAGGGCAGGCGGTCGGCAGCTGGATCCGCGAGGCGGAAAGTTTGTACAGTGGGGGTTTCGCGGACGACCTGGACGATGCGGAGTTGCCCCGTCCAGCTCTTCGGCTTGCGGAGGGAGGCTCCTGCGGTTGGCGGAGCATTGCTGGGCGCGAGCGCCTCCAATCGGTTCTCGACCGGAGCAGCAACCTTGGACGCCGCCGGGACCGCAAGAGGCTCCTGGGCTTTAACTGATCCGCGCCCGGTGGGTCCGGTACTCACAATCTTCTTGATCCGGGCCAAACGGGATAGCTGGAGTCCGATCAATGTCGCACTCACAAGCCCCAGGAACAGCATGAGCAAAAGATGCGAGGAAGACACCCCGAACCAGCGCAAAGGTTCATCGTATCCCACCGGTTCCATGTGGAGTTGTTCGCGAAACCACGAGATGGCGGTCTCCTCCGGCGGCTGCGCGCCGTTGAGCGCCGCTTGTGCCGCCGCACCACTGCTGAACTGATCGACGCCCTCACGCAAACGGCGCGCCGCGTCCAGGCGAGCTGCAGCCGTGGCCGCATGAGTGCCAGCGGCCGTAGCCTCGGTGATGGTGGCCAGGCCCGCTTCGATCCGCGTATCAGCCTGCGCTGCAAGCTTCCGGCGAGCTTCGGCGTCGAGAGTTGGAACCGTCAGGAGTTGGGAGAAGAACGGGCGGCGAGATCCGCCGCCATGCTCACCTTCCCCATCCATCATTCCGCCCATCATCGAGCCCATGCCCGACGAACCTGCGGCGCCCGGCGAACCCATGGCGTCCTCTCCCGCCATGGGTGCAGCACCGGCGGCGCCGCCATGATGCGCCGAATGTTCGCCGCCTTCCTGCGCGTTTGCCGCTGTGCAGAGGCTCGACGCCAAGAATATCCACAGCGCGAAGCGGCATCTGATGGTTCGGGTGGACATGGGGAGGAGGCCGTTCAGGCTCACATGTCCTGCATGGGCGCGGATTGGTTCATCGACGGCTGATCGGAGGACGGCGCCGTGTCGTGCTTCATCTCGCCCTGGCGCATCTCGTCATGATCCATCTTCTGACGGTGATGCCGATCCATCTCGTCTTGCATCGCCTCCCCAGTTGCCGCGTCGGCTGGGTCGGTAGAGTTTGCCGTCGATGGAGCGACGGCTGCATTGGTGCTGTTGTCGATTGGCGCCGGCGTGGTTTCATCGCTCTTGCTCCCGCAAGCCGATAAGGCCAACGCGGACATCAGCGCGAAGAGACCGCCGACCGTGCCGGACATCTTGCTATTATTCAAAATCATAGTCCATCTCCTTCCTGGGCGTGAAATTGCCGTGTCCCTCGACTATTCGAACGACCTCACTGAGCGTTCCGCAGGATCTGCCTGCAGCGATCGTGGGACAAGTTCATGGGATTGCGCCCCAGCTGCTTCATCTCATTGTGGTCGTGAGGCGTACGCAGACCCATGTCCGCCTCCATTTCCCTGCAACTTTCGATTTGCGCCGATGTAGGCGGTGTGGTCGCGCACGCTCCGAGGAAAAGAGCCGGTGCAACTGCCGCAACGATGTAGATCTTCATGATCATTCCCTTTCTTAGTTGTTACCGCTCGCCCGGCGGTTCTTTCTTCATCGCTTTGTCTTGGTAAGGTCTACGTTTTGCCGCGAGATAGACGAGGATGGGGCATTCGGAAGCCGGCGCCTCTCCGGGGCACTCCTGCGCAAGGTCTCTTAAAATGTCCCGGATTTGCGAGAGGCGCTCAAGGCGGCCTTCCGCCTCATTAATCTTGGCAAGCGTGATCTCGAGGACCGCGGCCGCCGTGGCGGTATCCGAAACCGTGAGCGTAAGAAGCTGCCGCGCTTGCTCGAGAGTGAAGCCGAGCTCTTGCGCAGAGCGGATGAAGTTAAGCCGGTCGAGATCCACATCGCCGTACAGGCGATAGCCGGCTGCCGTGCGGTCCGGCGCAGGCAGCAGCCCGTTCCGCTCATAATATCGGATTGTATCACGGCCGACGCCGGCTGCCGCCGCGAGCTGGCCGATCTTGAAAGTTCCCATGACATCACTCGATCTTGCAGGTTGGACCACGGTCCAGGGTCAAGAAGAAATGAGATCCGACTTTCGCCCGGTCCCTGCGCCGACGGCCTTCACATGGACGAAGCGAACTCGTGACACGTCAACGCTAAAGCAAGTTCAATTCTTGCGGAGCTCAACGATATCGTGCTTCGCCGGATTGCCTTCGGTCACGGTCACGCGCGCGAAGTGATCGTCGTAGACATGGTCGATCCTTACACGGCCGGCGAAACGCCGACGGTATGAGGTCCCTGCGCGTTTTGACGCACTGGCACCGGGCACCCGCACATTCCGATAGGCCTCGAGGACCTGACCAACGTCCGCACCATCCGTCTTACCGTTACAAACGACGGGACCGAATTCGTCAGCGCCAACAATCGGACCGCGCGTGAACCATGTGTGGCCGATACCTTGCGCACCCGCCGGACCCGCCGAGAGCAGCGTTAACCCCGCAAGCGCTGCAAGCATGACCACTTTCATGTCGAAGTCCTTCCCCTGTTGGACGAACCTGTCTGGCCAGGTGGCAGCCCCTCATCTATATTCCCCGCCACCTGGCTTACCTTCGATCACGACTCGTCCCTTGACGAGGCCGCGTCAGTTGCCGCGGCGGAGCTCGACGATATCGTTCTTGGCAGGCCGGCCTTGCGTGACAGTCACATGGGCGAAATGATCATCGTAAATATGATCGATCGTCACCTCGCCGACACGCTGGCGATGGAAAGGGGTCGCATTTCCCTTCGATGAGGCGGGCCCCGGGTGCTGCACGACACGATAGACCTCAAGGGTCTGCCCGACTTGGGCGCCATCCGCCTTGCCGATGCAGACAACGGTACCGTCCTTGCCCGTATCCACGATTGTGCCGCGCATGAAGAAAGTGTGGCCAATGCCTTGAGCCAGCAGGGGCGAAGCGCCGAACATCGCGATACCGGCCAGCGCGACCATGATAGATTTCTTGATCATCTTGGGCTCCCTCGAAGAGAAAATGGGCACCGCCGCGTGAATCGTCGACGGGAAGATTTCGCTTCTTCGAAGACAGGACTATGGGCCCGGGTCCAAACCCGGAATACGTAATGTTCGCAGGCCCGCGGGAACCACTCCGTCGGTGACAAACCGCCACAGGGCGATCAACAGCTTACGCGCGCGAGCGCCACCACCATCACTTTGCGGACGCGACGACCAGTAGATCCCGTCCGCTCGCGGAACCAAACAACCTGTGCTGCGCCAGGCTGGTAGCGCTGCCGGAGCCAGGCCAGTTCGACCATTACCGTTCTGAGCCGCCGTTGCTGTCAGGCCAGCGTATGATCGAAGCGCCTTGCCATTGGCGAAGCGACGCACGAAGGCCTCGCGCACCAACACGGTGGCGCTTTGCACGTCGATACGCCGCAGGCTACAGAGCTGCTGTATCAATTTGCCCAGCTCGCTAAAATAAGTGGTTTGCGCGGGAGATGGTGCGTTCCAGATCGCTTTTTTATTTATGCTGTCCGAGCTTCATAGCCGGCTTCGCGGATAGCCTCGATGAGCGAATTCCTGTCCGCGCGGCTCTCGACACAGACGCTCTTCCCCGGAATATCGATTTCGACCTTCGCTTGTGCATCAATGCCTTGAATGGCCGTGGTGACTGAGCGCGCGCAGCCGCCGCATGTCATGCCCGGGATCTCAAAACGGATCATCATGGAACCTCCAATACTGCGATTGAAATTCGAAGATGGGGTTTGCCATCGTGGCAAGGTCAATGGCCCGGAGGAATTTTTTACCCCTTGACCTTCCCATCGTTGGAAGCCCCACATTCCGGTCAAACAAGCAAATCCGGAGAAACTTGTGATGTCCGATGTAGTCGAATTGACGCGGGAAAGTGACGATCCCGCCACCGGGCCGGAGCGACTGAGTGTTGCCGTCGCCGGCATGACCTGCGCCTCGTGCGTCGGCCACGTCGAAAAAGCGATCGGCAAGCTGCCCAATGTCACCAACGTCAGCGTCAATTTGGCGACCGAACGGGCGGATGTGACGTTCACGGGTGCCTCCGAGCCCTGGGCCGTCATGGAGGCGATCGAGCGCGCAGGCTATCAGGTGCCCGAAGCCGGGGTCGAATTCGGCGTCGCCGGTATGACCTGCGCGTCGTGCGTCGGACACGTGGAGAAGGCGCTTTCCAGAGTTCCGGGCGTCATCACCGCCACCGTCAATCTGGCGACCGAAAAGGCCAACATCCGCTATCGCAGCGGCGTCGCGTCGCTGGAGGATCTGGAGGCGGCGATCCGCGGCGCCGGTTATGAACCGCGCCGGATCGAAGGCGATGGCGCATCTTCCGACCAAGAGGCTTCGGCGCGCGAGCAGGAGCTCAGCGGCCTGCGCCACTCGCTATTTCTCGCGGCGGTGCTGGCACTGCCGGTCTTTGTGCTGGAGATGGGGTCCCACCTCGTCCCCGCTGTCCACGATTTCGTCATGCGCACGATCGGGATGCAGACGAACTGGCTCATCCAGTTCACCCTCACCACCCTGGTGCTCTTCGGACCGGGGCTGCGCTTTTTCCAGAAGGGCATTCCCGCGATCCTGCGCGGCACCCCCGACATGAACTCGCTTGTCACGCTGGGGACGAGCGCCGCCTGGGGTTACTCGCTGGTGGCCACCTTTGCCCCCGGCGTGCTGCCGCCCGGCACCGCCAACGTCTATTATGAGGCTGCGGCGGTGATCGTGGCGCTGATCCTGCTCGGCCGCTATCTCGAGGCCAAGGCGAAGGGGCGGACATCGGAGGCGATCAAGCGCCTCGTCGGCCTCCAGGCGAAAACCGCGCGCATCGTGCGCGACGGCGCGACGCTGGAAGTCGCCCTCGCCGACGTCCATGCTGGCGACATCGTCCAGGTGCGTCCGGGCGAGCGCGTGCCGGTCGATGGCGAGGTCGTCGACGGCAATTCCTATGTCGATGAATCGATGATCACCGGCGAGCCCGTGCCGGTCGCCAAGGCCGCAGGTGCGGCTGTCGTCGGCGGCACCATCAACAAGATCGGCGCCTTCACCTTCCGCGCGACCAAGGTGGGCGCGGACACCGTGTTGGCCCAGATCATCCGCATGGTCGAGCAGGCGCAGGGGTCGAAGCTGCCGATCCAGGCGATGGTCGACAAGGTGACCGCCTGGTTCGTCCCCGCCGTGATGGGGATCGCAGGCCTGACCTTCCTCATCTGGCTCATCTTCGGCCCCGATCCGGCGCTGACCTTTGCACTGGTGAACGCGGTCGCGGTGCTGATCATCGCCTGCCCGTGCGCCATGGGTCTGGCGACCCCAACCTCGATCATGGTCGGGACCGGGCGCGCCGCCGAATTGGGCGTGCTGTTCCGCAAGGGCGAGGCGCTTCAGACGTTGCGCGACGTAACGGTCGTGGCGCTCGACAAGACCGGCACCCTGACCAAAGGCCGCCCGGAACTGACCGACCTTGAACCCGCAGCCGGGTTCGATCGGGACGAAGTGCTCGCACTGGTCGCCAGCGTCGAAACCCAGTCAGAGCACCCGATCGCGGAGGCCATCGTGGCGACCGCGAAAGCGCGGAACCTCACCGTCCAATCGCCCAGCGCGTTCGGCGCCACACCCGGCTATGGCGTGTCAGCCAAGGTCGGCGACCGAGAGGTTCAGGTGGGCGCGGATCGCTTCATGACCAAGCTCGGCCATGATGTGTCCGCCTTTGCCGCGATGGCCAGCGAACTCGGCGCCAAGGGCCGGTCGCCGCTCTATGCAGCGATCGACGGCAAGTTGGCGGCGGTGATCGCGGTCGCAGATCCCATCAAGAACACGACGCCGGAGGCGATCCGGGCGCTGCACGACCTCGGGCTCAAGGTCGCGATGATCACGGGCGACAACCAGGCGACGGCCGATGCTGTCGCGCGGATGCTGGGGATCGACGAAGTGGTCGGAGAAGTGCTCCCGGACGGAAAGGTCGATGCCATAAACCGGCTGCGCGCGGGTGGCCGCAAGGTCGCTTTCGTCGGCGACGGCATCAACGACGCGCCCGCGCTCGCCGAGGCCGATGTAGGCCTTGCGATCGGCACGGGCACCGATGTCGCGATCGAGTCCGCCGACGTCGTTCTGATGTCGGGCGACCTGCGGGGCGTGGTGAACGCGATCGCGCTGTCGAAGGCGACGATCCGGAACATCAAGCAGAACCTGTTCTGGGCGTTCGGCTATAATGCGGCGCTGATCCCCGTTGCGGCTGGCGCGCTTTACCCTCTGAACGGCACTTTGCTGTCGCCGATTTTCGCCGCTGGCGCGATGGCGCTATCGAGCATCTTCGTGCTTACCAACGCGCTGCGGTTGAAGGCCTTCCGGCCAGTGATCGCCGCCGATCGCCACGCACAGGGAGAATAGCCATGAACATCGGCCGCGCTGCGGAAATGTCAGGTGTCTCGACGAAGATGATCCGCTACTATGAACAGACGGGCCTCATCCCCAAGGCGGCGCGTCAGGACTCGGGCTACCGCGACTATGACGCCGCCGATGTGCATCGGCTTCGCTTCATCCGGCGCGCACGCGACCTCGGTTTTACAGTTGAGCAAATTGGCGAGTTGCTTGGCCTGTGGTCCGACCGAAGCCGGGCAAGCGCCGACGTGAAGGCGTTCGCGCTGGAACATGTCGAGCGGCTCAAGGAAAAAATGGCCGAAATCGAAGCCATGGTGCGAACGCTCGAGACGCTGGCGGATCATTGCCACGGCGACGATCGCCCCGAATGCCCGATCATCGAAGGATTGGCGGAGGGCGATGGCGGGCCATCGGACCTTGAACCGCGCGAACCCTGGCGCTTCGGCAAGCCCGGTAAGCGATCCGCGCGGCAAAGGCACCCAGAAGTGTGTGATAAGTAGCGTCGAACAACCCGTTCTATCCCAACCGCAGACCTGCCCGGCGGCGCTTCGGCCCCGGACGGCGAAACCGCAGCTTGACCTTACCACACTGTCAAGGTCCAGAGACAGATCGACTCGCATGAGGAAAGTATCTCGATGACACGGCTGATCGCACCGCTACTCGTCGCGCTCGCGCTACTCTTCTCGCCGATGTCGATATCGAACGGGGGCGCTGTGATGGCGCAGGCCCCTGCCTGTCCCTCCGCGGCAACCGAAGCCGGCTGCCCCGATATGGACGATAGGGAAAAGCCCTGCACGCATGGCGGCTGCGTCAGCGCCTGCGCGCCACTCTGTCTGCTGCCCGACGCAACCGGCCAGCAGTTTTACAACCCCGCAGCCAGGGCGGTCACAGGACCGACCCAAGTGCAGGTCGGCATCACGCCCGAAGTGGAAGCACGGCCACCGCAGAATGTTCCGGACATATGACCCCAACATAGTCTTTTCCGGAGTATTGAAAATGAACAGGATACTGAGCGTGATCGCGATGGCGATCACAACCCCCGTTGCCGCACAGGCAGCCGAACCCACAGATGCAACGCACGCCGCATCCGCCCAGACTGTCCAGGCAATGCCGTTGCATGGCGGGATGATGGCCGACGGCAAGATGAAGCCCGATGGCAAGATGATGGAGCGCTGCAAGAAAATGCACGCAGCCATGGTCGCGAAGTCCGGCGGCGCGCCCGACAACAAATAGCAAAAACCGGGGCGGCGCATGCGTCGCCCCGGGATCGCCCTTTCCAAGAAAAGTTTTCGGCACGGTTTCCGCCTGTTGGCGAAACCCTTTGCGATGCCGTGTAAAAGGACAGACAGACATGAATCACCGTATCGAACGGCGGCCGGCTGGAGCTTCCTCGTCGGCCTGCGCAGCTGGTTCTGATCAAAGAAAGGCATTTCGTATGAACCTCAAAGTCAAAATCCGCCTGGCCCTTGTCGGCGCCATCATGCTCGTGGCGCCAGCCAACGCCTTCGCTGCGAGCAATATCATCGTGCATCGCGATCCCGGCTGCGGCTGCTGCGGGATATGGGCAAAGCAGATATCGCAGCAGCTTGGACGCAAGGCGACGATCTCCGACAATCCGAAACGTGGCGCGCTGGTGCAGCGGCTCGGCGTTCCCGACTCGCTCGGGTCCTGCCACACCGCCATCATCGACGGCGTCGTCGTAGAAGGCCATGTTCCCGCCGCCGATATCAAACGCTTCATCGCCGCGCGCCCGAAGGGCATGACGGGCATTGCCGTCGGCGGCATGCCGCTCGGGTCGCCGGGGATGGAGGTGCCGGGGCGCAAGCCTCACCCCTATTCGGTCATGGCGTTCGGTCCGGGAAGGCAGGCACTGTTCGCAAAACACTGACGACGACGGGCCGGGGCGGCGGGACAAGCCGCTCCGGCATCGCCGCCCCGTCGCACAGATCCTGAATCGGGGTCGGAATGATCGCCCCTCGGACATGGCTGGCTCACAACCTCGCCCGTGGCTGTCGGCATGGTTGCCAACACGTCTTGCCCGTCCCGTGGACGACGAAGGCGCACGGCTCGACTGGGAAGAACCGGAATAGATTTATGACTGCCAACCTCCGCACCCGATATGCGCTCGTCTCTTTGCCTGACATCCGCGCGCTCCTGCGCGCGAGCAGCTTCATTCTCCTTGTGCTCATGATGTTGCAGGCGACGCCGGTGCGAGCCGATAGTGCCGCGGTGCAGACGAGTTGGCGGCTGCTCGACTATATCGCGGTCGACTATGCCGGCGCGGTCGCCGGCGGAAAGGTCATCAGCGACGCCGAATATGCCGAGATGGTCGAATTCGCCGGCGAGGTCGAGAAACGGCTGGCGACCTTGCCGCAAACCAGTACCAAAGCCGGGCTGAGCCGGCGCGCAGCCGTGCTCAGGAACACCATTGCCGGGAAGGCTGACCCGGCGACGGTCGCCGTGCAGTCGCGCGATCTGGCCAAAGCATTGCTTGCCGCCTATCCGGTGCCGCTGGCCCCATCTTCTCCTCCCGATCTGGCGCGTGGTGCCGCACTTTATGCGCAAAATTGCGCATCGTGCCACGGCGCGACCGGCGACGGAAAAGGTCCGAGCGCGGCCGGTCTCGATCCATTACCGATTGCGTTCACCGATGCCGAACGGGCAGACCAGCGCAGTCTCTTCGGTCTGTATCAGGTCGTCACCCAAGGTCTCGAAGGCACCTCGATGGCGAGCTTCGGCGAGCTATCGAACGATGACCGCTGGGCGCTGGCCTTCTATGTCGGCGGCCTGGCCTATCCTGCATCGTCCGTCACCGATGGCACGAAACTCTGGCGAGCGGACGCGGGACTGCGGGCAAAGCTGCCCGATTTGGCGGCGATCGCGGCAGTGACGCCCGCCGCACTTTCTGCGGAGCTGGGGGCCGACAAAGCGACGGCGCTGACTGCCTTCCTGCGGCGACACCCCGAGGCGCTGGCCGCCGAACCGCAAGGCTCCCTGTCACTCGCCCGCGAGCGTCTCGATGCGAGCCTCCAAGCCTATACGGCCGGCGACAGAAAAGCCGCCACCGATCTCGCGCTTTCGGCCTATCTTGACGGATTCGAACCTGTCGAACCCGTGCTGGCCTCGCGCGATACGGCGCTCATGGTGCGGATCGAAGGCGCCATGGCGGAGCTGCGCAGCGCCATCGGCAAGGGACGCCCTGTGGCCGAGGTCCAAGCGGCGGTCGCAACCCTCGACGGGTTGTTCGCAGAGGCGGAGGCCGTTCTGGCCTCTGAGCAGGCAAGCAATATGTCGAGTTTTCTCGGCGCCTTTGGCGTCCTGTTGCGCGAGGGGCTCGAGGCCCTGCTGATCGTCATCGCGATGATCGCATTCCTCCGCAAAGCCGAACGGCCAGAGGTCTTGCGCTATATTCATGGCGGATGGATTGCGGCATTGGTCGCGGGGGTACTGACCTGGGTGGTCGCAACATATGTCATCGGAATCAGCGGCGCCTCGCGAGAATTGACCGAGGGATTTGGCTCGCTCTTGGCGGCGATCATCCTGTTGTCGGTCGGCATCTGGATGCATGGCAAAAGCAACGCGGACGCATGGCAGCGCTACATCAGGGACAAGATGGCCCGCGCGCTGTCACGTCGTTCGGCCTGGTTTCTGTTCCTGCTTGCGTTTGTCGTCGTCTATCGTGAGGTGTTCGAGACGATCCTGTTCTACGCGGCCTTGTGGACGCAGGGGAATGGCGGCGCCATGCTGGCTGGCACGGCCGTTGCTGCGGTCCTTCTTGTGCTACTCGCCGGGATCATGCTGCGCTATAGCGCCAAACTTCCAATCACGCAGTTTTTCTCCTGGAGTTCGATCCTGATTGCAATCCTGGCGGTCGTGCTTGCCGGCAAGGGTATCGCCGGATTGCAGGAGGCAGGCGTTCTCGGGGTCGATATTTGGCACGGCATTCCACGCATCCCGCTTCTCGGGCTTTTCCCGACACGCCAAGGTGTGGTCGCCCAGCTCGCCGTGCTAGCGATCCTGTCGGCAGGATTTTGGGCCAATCACCGAACCGCGGCGCGTAGATTCAGCCAGGCTCAATAGGGTTAGGTAGGCATCCTATATGACATTTAACCAACTCTGCTCTCACGCAGGCCGCTGTCCACTCATCATGGAATCTTGAAGTGACGCCATACGCGAGGCGGACAGGACGATCCGGCGCCACAGTTCGGATAATGAGCCGCGCCTGCCTCTCAAGGTGGCGCAGTAAGGGCCGCTTCGAAAATCCTGATTGGCTTTTTTCTGCGAGGGGGACACGCCCCCTCCGCGTATCTCTTAAGTGCTCTGCCAGACACGCGATCATCTTGGAGATTGAACCATGACGCATCTTGTTGCCGCCCTCACTCTGAAGCGACATGCCTTGCCGTGGCGCCTACGTCCGACCTCGGCGTCACATGACCGGTAACCAAGGGGTGCCAACCCACGTGCCGCGCACAATATCAGCCATCAGTAATATCAACGAAGGTAGGCGGGCCATGCTGTCGCTTCCAGCCTGCTCCTGCGACCCAGCAATACATATGGGCCGCCGGAAGCTCAGAAGGATTTTTTTATGAATCACCTTATCGAACGCCGCGCTCTGCTTCGTGCAGGTGCACTGGGCGCGGCCGGTTTAAGCTTCACCGGGCTGTTCCCGGCATGGGCACAAACCGGCTCGACCGGACTGTCACCAAATATGCCGACGCTCACCGGCGAAGATCTCCATCTTAAGGTTGACCATAGCGCCTTCGCCGTCGGGGGCCGCACCGGTCACGCCGTGACGATGAACGGCGTGCTGCCAGCTCCCTTGATCCGCCTCAAGGAAGGACAGAAGGTGCGGATCAGCGTCGAGAACGCACTTGACGAGGACACGTCGATCCATTGGCACGGCCTGATCCTGCCGTTCCAGATGGACGGGGTACCCGGCGTGAGCTTTCCGGGCATCAAGCCAAAGACGACCTTCGTTTATGAGTTCCCGATCAAACAGTCGGGCACGTACTGGTACCATAGCCACTCAGGCTTACAGGAGCAGCAAGGGCATTACGGTCCGATCGTGATCGACCCGGCGGATGCTGATCCGATCGCCTATGACCGCGAGCACGTCATCGTGCTCAGCGACTGGACGTTCCTTCATCCGCATGCGCTCGTCACCAAGCTCAAACAGGAGGGCGGCTACTTCAATCGTCAAAAGCAGACCTTGGCGGGCCTGCTGCGCGACGGAGATCCTGAAGACAAGATGTCGCTGTCCGACCGTCTGATGTGGGGCAAGATGCGCATGGATCCGACCGACATCTCAGATGTCACCGCATCGACCTATACCTACCTGATCAACGGGCATGGACCCAAAGAAAACTGGACCGGGCTATTCCGCCCAGGAGAGCGTGTGCGGCTGCGCTTCATCAATGCTGCGACCATGACGATCTTCAACATCCGTATTCCAGGCCTTGCGATGACGGTTGTGAACGCCGATGGGCAAAACGTGCGTCCGGTAACCGTCGAGGAGTTCCAGATCGGCAACGCCGAAACCTACGATGTCATCATCCAGCCTACCGAGGACCGCGCTTTCACGCTCGTGGCAGAATCTATCGACCGCTCCGGCATGGGGCGGGCGACGTTTGCCCCACGCCTGGGAATGACCGCGCCGGTACCGCCGCTGCGGCCGCGTCCGACACTCAGCATGAAGGACATGGGCATGGGCGGAATGGACCATGGCTCAATGGCGGGCATGGATCACAGCTCGCACGGCGCCGCCACAACGGCTGGCGCTACGGCGTCGATGGCGGGAATGGATCATGGCTCATCTGGCTCGATGGGCGGCATGAATATGCGAGACAAGTCGCTGGTGCCGCCATCTGTCAAGGTTGGCGTTGGAGTAGACGCGATCGCGATGGCGCCCGTCGACCGGACAGGGGACCCAGGCCTCGGGCTCGAAGACGTGGGTCATAAGGTGCTCACCTATCGGGATCTGATGTCGCTGACGCCCAATCCGGACAAGCGGCTTCCGACGCGCACCGTCGAGGTTCACCTGACCGGCAACATGGAGCGTTTCATGTGGTCCTTCGACGGCGAGAAGTTCAGCGAGGGCGTCGAGCCGATCCGCTTTGAGCGGAACGAGCGGGCCCGGGTCGTCCTGATCAATCATAGCATGATGACGCATCCCATCCACCTTCACGGTCATTTCTTCGAGGTCGTCAACGGCCACACGGGGAGCCACCCGCTCAAGCACACAGTGAATGTTCTGCCAGGTGCGAAGCTCACCTTCGATCTTACAGCCGATGCTCCGGGAGACTGGGCGTTCCATTGCCATCTGCTGCTGCACATGCATGCCGGCATGTTCCGCGTCGTTACCGTCCGTCCGCTTGAAGGAGAAGCGGCATGACCCGCATCTTGATCCTGCTCACCGCCACCGCGCTTGCATCACCGGCGCTCGCACAGACCAGCGACCATGGGCATGCGACACCCTCCGCGGCCGAAACACAGCCCGCCACACCTGTCGACCCGCACGCAGGACATGCCAGTGCCTCCGAACCTGCGGTCGATCCACACGCCGGACACATGATGCAGCCCACTCAGGAGGCATCCGATCCCCACGCCGGCCACAGCATGCCAGCTTCAGGGGCCAATGCAGGTCACACGGCGCCTGGCCACGAGCCTGGCATTCCCGACCCGCCGGTTGGTCCACCGCCATCGGGGGCGTTCAGCAGCCCCCACAATGCGGCGGACGCCGTGTTCGGGACTGGAGCGATGGCCGACGCGCGAGAGATTTCGCGCCGCGAGCACGGCGACATCACCACCTACAACATTCTGATCGACCAGATGGAAAGCCGCGTCACCAAGGGCCGCGACGGCTACTTTGTCAGCGCGCAAGGTTGGTATGGCGGCGACATCGACCGGTTATGGCTGAAAACAGAGATCGAATCGGATTTCAGAGAAAAGCCCGAGCAGGCCGAGGTCCAAGCACTCTGGAGTCATGCGCTTGATCCCTGGTTTAACCTGCAAACCGGCATCCGCTATGACTTCGAGCCCAGCCCGGAACGTGCGCATCTGGTCGTCGGTATCCAAGGCCTGGCTCCTTACTGGTTCGAGGTCGATGGTGCGCTCTTCCTGTCTGATAAGGGCGATCTCACCGCTCGTTTCGAGGCCGAATATGACCAGCGCATAACACAAAGGCTGATCCTTCAACCTCGGGTGGAAATCGACTTCGCGTTGCAAGACGTGCCAGAAATCGGTGTTGGCTCCGGCTTGTCTAAAGCGGAGGTTGGACTCCGGCTACGCTACGAGATTGTCAAGGAATTCGCGCCTTACATCGGCGTCGAGTATAATGAGACCTTCGGCGATACCGCCGCATTCGAACGCGCGGTGGGCGGAGACGTCTCGCACTTGAGTTTCGTATTTGGCGTGCGCGCCTGGTTCTGAGACCAACCGGGGGAACCTCGCGGTTCCCCCCTTTTTCCGTAAGATCGTAAAGCGGTGTTTCAGCGGTGCCGCGCAAACAATCTTTGGCGGCCACCGGTGGTGAACGCGATCACCTCATAGGCATCGCGATGCCCGTCCGGTGTTTCCATCCCCGGTGAACCGGCCGGCATTCCAGGAACCGCCAATCCTATTATGTCAGACGGCTTCTCGAGCAGGAGCCGCGAAATATCCGCCGCTGGCACATGTCCTTCGATGACATATCCCGCAACCTCTGTGGTGTGGCACGATGCAAGCTCAAGTGGCACCCGCAGACGCGTTTTGACGGCGGCCATGTCCGCCGCATCGACAAGCGTGACCGTGAAGTCTCCTGTTAATTCCATCCGTTCGGCCCAAGCCGTGCAACAACCGCAGTTTGGATCCTTGTGGACAATAATTGGCACCGGTTTCGCCGCGGCTGCGCTGCACGCGCCGACCAGCCCGCCCATCACCGCGACAAGTCCTAACGCGCGTACGCTCCCCACAAAGTGGCGACGGGTTAAAAGCAGGCTAGCCATATAGTTGTCCTTATCTAGAATGCCAAATGGTCAGGGCCGTCAGGCATGAACAAACCGCCGACCCGGCCCTGAATAGCGGTAGCGATGGACGCGATCAGACGCGCCCACCAAGTGGTGCGGGTTGCTCGGCGACCGACCTGCGCGGACGGACAGCTTGGCCCTGTACGCACCCGAAGCACGCCAATGAGATGTCTCTGCCGCTTCCGCATACAGGCAAAGCCTTCCCTTTAATCTCCATGGATAGATATACGCGCGAAGTCACATATTCCCTCGTTTGCGGCTGGAACGATCGCAGCAGCAGAGGCCTGCGACGGCCCTTGCGGAAGCGAATTTGGGAACAAGCTGATTGCCGCCTGTCCCCTCGAGAGGCGGCCGAACCTGAATTGGTACACGCCCTTTAAGCGGCGTCACCGATCCACACTCCACCAAGGGGTCGTCTACCTCCCGCCCTTTTCAGGCGGTTGGACGATCGGGTGCCGAAACTCTATTTGGATCTTTGAAGCCATTGCGGTAGACAAGGAAGCTGGTGAAACGCTTCCTCGCCTCGCTGCTCCTGCTCGGAGCCCTAACCGGCCTCTTCGGAGCTGAATTGGCCTATGCGCGTAGCGTTACTGCGACCACGCCGGCCACGACAATGGCGATGGACGCCGATTGCATGGCCATGATGGCCGAGCAGCAGCCGGCGCCAAAGGAAAAGCCATGCAAGGGGCTCACCCTCGACTGCATCGCTGCCATGGGGTGTGTGGTGCCGTTGATGGCCGCCGATCTTACTGGAAGCCTTGCCGTGTCTCATATTCACGGCAAGCTGAATTTCTGGTCCGCGACGACCGTGCTCGCGGGCAAGAGCTTCGCCCCCGATCCTGACCCTCCCATGAACCTTGGCTGATTGAGCGATCGCGTCTGTTCGGCGCGCGGCAGTGTCGCGCCCGACCCAGCGATCATCTTCCATTCAGTCAAAGGATATTCGTGATGACCATGAAGATGCTTTCGGCCGCTCTCCTTGCGGCCCTCAGCCTCACCGCACCTGCATGGGCGGCCGATAACAGCCAGACCACGCCCCAGGGACATTGGGAGTGGCGGTCGGTGCCTCAATATGGCCCGCGGGCCACTGGCCCTGCGCAGAAGCGCGTGTGGGTGCCCGATCAGGCACAGATGGCGAACTGTGCGTGCGACATGATGAAGACGAATGCCGCTGATTGCATGAAGCCCATGCATGATGGGCATTCCATGCCATCGGCCGGCTAAGATCAGCCCCGGCACCTTCGGGTCGTATCATTGCCGGGCTGGCGGTGGCGGCGGAACGCCCCCCGTTTCGTCTCCACCCATATGCCCGCAATCCTGCCCCGCGCCGCTCCGATCTATCCATCGGGAGTTTTCCATGCGCTATGTGTTCGTTGCGCTGCTGTCCGCCGCAATGCCGGGCCTTGCGTTCGCGCAGCCGCTGACCTTCGAGGACGCCCTTTCCAGGGCGGAGACCGCGCCGTCAGTCCAGGCCCGCGGCCTCGATATCGAGGCGCGCCGATCGGCCGCCATCGCCGCCGGCCGGCTTCCCGACCCCAGACTTGGCGTCGGTCTCGACAATTTCCCCGTCTCGGGTCCACCCGCCTTCACCTATGCCGGCGACAGCATGACGATGGCGCGAGTGGGGATCAGCCAAGATGTGCCCAATGCCGCCAAGCGCCATGCCCAGCAAGGCCGCGCTCTGGCCGACATCGCGACAGCCGAGGCCAATGGCGTCGCCGAAGCCCGTCGCGTCAGGGTGGCGACCGCGCTCGCCTGGATCGACCTCTACTATGCCGAGCGGCGGCTTGCAGCGATCGACGTCGTCATTGCGCGGCAGAATGGCCTTGCGGTCGCCGCGCGTTCGAGCGTGGCGTCGGGTTCGGCACGGCCTGCGCAAACGCTCGATGTCCGCCAGGCAATCGCCGCGCTTGAGGACAAGAGAAGCGAAGTCGCGGCCGATGCCGCACGCGCCCGCTCGATGCTCGCCCGTTGGACGGGCGATGCGAACCCGGAGGTCACTGGCACTGTCCCCGATTTCGCGATCAATCCGTCCGCCTTGCGCGAGGCGGTCGGCCAGCATCCTGATCTGAACGCAGCGATGGCGCGATCACGGCAGGCCGACGCAGATGTAACGGCGGCACGCGCCGCGAAACGGCCGGACTGGAGTTTCGACGTCGCCTACCAGCGCCGCGCAGACCGCTATGGCGACATGGTGTCGGCGGGCGTCACGATCAGCCTGCCACTGTTTGCGGGCAAACGGCAGGACCCAATGATCGCGGCCAGCAGCGCGAGCGCGAGTGCGGCGCTGGCCGAGCAGGAAGACATGCGGCGCGCGCTGGCAGCCGATCTCGAAGCCGGGCTTGCCGATCATGTCATGCATCATGAGCAGTGGATGCGGTCTCATGACGCCCTGCTGCCGCTCGCGCAACAGAAGGCCGATCTGGAAACCGCCAGCTATTCGGCGGGCCGCGCCGGACTGCTCGACGTGATCCAGGCCCAGACCATGCTGGCTAACACCGAAATCGAAACGCTCGACCGCGAGGCGCTGGTGGCGCGTGACGGCGCGCGTCTTGTTCTGAGCTATGGGAGCGATCGCTGATGAATTTTGACAGGAAGCTCGGTCTTGCCGCCGCCATCCTTGCGGTGGTCGCGGGCGGCGCAGGCTATGGCATCGCTACTCTTCGCCATGACGATGCAACACCCCGGATGGCAGAGACAGGCCGGAAGATCCTCTACTGGTACGATCCGATGGTGCCGAGCCAGCATTTCGACAAGCCGGGCAAGTCGCCGTTCATGGATATGGAGCTTGTCCCCAAATATGCCGACGAGGCGGCGAGCGGCGAGACCGGGGTAACGATAGATCCTGCGCGTGCACAATCACTCGGCCTGCGCATCGCGGAGGCGCGGACCGGGGCGCTGGGCTCGAGCCTCACGGCGACCGGTACGATCGAGTTCAACGAGCGCGATGTCGCCGTCGTTCAGGCGCGGACCGGGGGCTTCGTCCAGCGTGTCTACGCGCGTGCGCCGGGCGATGTGATTGGCAAGGGCGCACCGCTCGCCGATATCCTGGTGCCGGAATGGGCGGGTGCACAGGCGGAATATCTGGCGGTACGCCGGATCGGCGATGCAGATCTCAGCCACGCCGCGCGGCAGCGCCTCTTGCTGCTTGGCATGCCCCAGGGAACGGTCGCTGCGGTTGAGCGGAGCGGGCGGCCGCATAATGTGGTGACGATTTCGACACCGACCGGCGGCACGATCAAGACGCTGGGCGTCAGGGCCGGGATGACTGTCGCGAGCGGTCAGACGCTCGCCGAGGTGAATGGTCTCGGCACGGTGTGGCTGAATGCCGCCGTGCCAGAGGCGATGGCCGGCCAGCTCAAGCCCGGCCAGAGCGCGACCGCGACCCTCGCCGCCTATCCGGGCGAGCGTTTCACCGGGCGCATCGCGGCGATCCTGCCGAGCGTCGCCGCCGAAAGCCGGACCCTCACCGTGCGCATCGAACTTCCCAACCGTGCCGGGCGTCTGCGCCCCGGCATGTTCGCTTCGGTCGATCTCGGCGGCGCTGCCCGACCGGCATTGCTGGTTCCTTCCGAGGCGGTGATCCGGACGGGCAAGCGCGCGCTCGTCATGCTCGCCCTGCCGCAAGGGCGCTATCGGCCTGCCGAGGTGCAAACCGGCGCCGAGGCCGGAGGCCAGACCGAAATCCTCGCCGGACTTGCCGAGGGGGAGAAGGTCGTTGCCTCGGGCCAGTTCCTGATCGACTCCGAAGCCAGCCTCTTGGGCATCGAGGCGCGTCCGATCAGTGGGGCAACCCGCGCGCCGCGTGCAGAAACACCTGCGAGCGGCGCCTATCACACGAGCGGCCGGATCGAGAGCATTGCGGGCGACCGGATAACCCTCAGCCACGAGGCGGTCCCCGCGCTCAAATGGCCCGCGATGACGATGACGTTCAGGCTAAGCACACCCGCACTCGCCCGCAGCTTCAAGAAAGGCGATCGCGTCGTCTTCGGCTTTGACCAGGCGGCGGACGGCCCCGTCGTCCGCACGCTGAGCCGCGAGGCCGCCCGATGATCGGTCGGCTCATTGATTGGTCGGCCAACAACCGGCTGTTCGTGGTGCTCGGGGCGCTGGCGCTTGTCCTGGGCGGACTGCTCGCGCTGCGCAGCACGCCGATCGACGCCCTGCCCGACCTTTCCGACACACAAGTCATCATCCGCACGAGCTATCCGGGCCAGGCCCCGCAGATCGTCGAGAACCAGATTACCTATCCGCTTGCAACGACAATGCTTTCGGTGCCGGGCGCGAAGAACGTGCGCGGCTATTCCTTCTTCGGGGACAGCTTCGTCTACGTCATCTTCGAGGATGGCACAGACCTTTATTGGGCACGTTCGCGCGTTCTCGAATATCTCAATCAGGTGCAGGGCCGCCTGCCCGACACCGCGCGCAGCGCGATCGGCCCCGACGCGACTGGCGTGGGCTGGGTCTATCAATATGCGCTAGTCGATCGCACCGGCGGCCACGACCTCGCCCAGCTGCGGTCGCTGCAGGACTGGTTCCTCCGCTATGAGCTCAAGAGCCTGCCGGGCGTGGCCGAGGTCGCCAGCATCGGCGGCATGGTCAAGCAATATCAGGTCGTGCTCGATCCGGTGAAACTCGCCGGTTACGGCATCACCCACGCGCAGGCCGTCACTGCGATCAGCCAAGCGAACCAGGAAACCGGTGGATCGGTCCTCGAACTCGGCGAGGCCGAATATATGGTGCGCGCTTCGGGCTATCTGCAAACACTCGACGACTTCCGCGCCATACGGCTGCGCACTGCGGCGGGCGGCGTGCCGGTGACGCTCGGTGACGTCGCGACCATCCAGCTTGGCCCCGAAATGCGCCGTGGCATCGCCGAGCTCGACGGCGACGGCGAAGTGGCGGGCGGGGTCGTCATCCTGCGCTCGGGAGCGGACGCACGCGCCACCATCCAGGCGGTGCGCGATAAGCTCGAGGTCCTGAAGAAGAGCCTTCCCCGCGGCGTCGCGATCGTGCCCACCTATGACCGGTCGCAGCTCATCGATGCCGCGATCGAGAACCTCACGCACCAGCTCGTGGAGGAGTTCGTCGTTGTCGCGATCGTCTGCGCCCTGTTCCTGTGGCATGTGCGCTCGGCGCTGGTCGCGATCGTCACGCTGCCGCTCGGCGTCCTGGCCGCCTTCATCGTGATGCACCTGCAGGGCGTTAACGCCAACATCATGTCCCTGGGCGGAATTGCGATCGCGATCGGCGCGATGGTCGATGCCGCGATCGTGATGATCGAGAACGCCCACAAGCGGATCGAGCAATGGGAGCATGATCATCCGGGCGAGGAGCTGGCCGGGCCTGCGCGGTGGACGGTGATCACCGATGCGGCTCGCGAAGTCGGGCCCGCGCTCTTCTTCTCGCTCCTCATCATCACCTTGTCCTTCGTCCCGGTTTTCACGCTTGAGGCGCAGGAAGGTCGTCTCTTCGCGCCACTGGCTTTCACCAAGACCTACACCATGGCGGCCGCGGCGATCCTCTCCGTGACGCTCGTGCCGGTGCTGATGGGCTGGCTGATCCGAGGCAAAATCCCCTCCGAGCAGGCCAATCCGGTCAATCGCGCGCTGACGAGGGCCTATCGCCCCGCCATCGACTGGGTGCTGAAGCGGCCCAAGGCGACCCTCGTCCTGGCGGGAATGGTCTTCCTGACGACCGCCTGGCCCTTGTCGCGGCTCGGTGGCGAGTTCCTGCCGGCGATGAACGAGGGTGATCTCCTCTACATGCCCTCTGCCCTGCCCGGCCTGTCGGCCGCCAAGGCATCGGACCTCCTCCAGCAGACCGATCGCATGATCAAGGCGGTGCCCGAGGTGCAGAGCGTGTTCGGGAAAGCGGGGCGTGCGGAAAGCGCCACCGACCCCGCCCCGCTCGAAATGTTCGAGACGACGATCCGCTTCAAACCGCGCGAGCAATGGCGGCCGGGCATGACCCCCGACAAGCTGGTCGAGGAACTTGACCGCACCGTGAAGGTGCCGGGCCTCGCCAATATCTGGGTGCCTCCCATCCGCAACCGGATCGACATGCTGGCGACCGGCATCAAGAGCCCGATCGGTGTCAAGGTCTCAGGCTCGGATCTTGCCGCTATCGACCATATCGCGCGGGAGGTGGAACGGGTCGCAAAGGGGGTGCCTGGCGTCAGTTCCGCGCTCGCCGAGCGGCTGACCGGCGGGCGCTATGTCGATGTGCGGATCGATCGGATGGCGGCGGCGCGCTACGGCCTCACCATCGCCGATGTCCAGGCGATTGTCTCCGGTGCGATCGGCGGGGAGAATGTCAGCCAGACCGTTGAGGGGCTGGCGCGCTATCCCATCAATGTCCGCTACCCGCGCGAGCTGCGCGACAGTCCGGACGCGCTTCGCGCTCTTCCTCTGCTTACTCCTTCCGGCCAGCAGATTACGCTGGGCAGCGTCGCCCAGATCGCGATCAGCGATGGACCGCCCATGCTGAAGACCGAGAATGGGCGACCATCGACCTGGGTCTATATCGACGTCCGGGGACGCGATCTCGCCTCGGTCGTCGAGGACCTGCAGACGGCGGTGGCGCGCGAGGTCAAGCTCTCGCCTGGCGTCAGCCTCGCCTATTCCGGTCAGTTCGAATACCTCGCGCGCGCGCTCGACCGGTTGAAGATCGTCGTGCCCGCCACGCTCGCGATCATCTTCCTGCTGCTCTACCTCATTTTCCGGCGGCTCGATGAGGCAGTGCTTATCATGGGCACACTGCCCTTCGCGCTCACCGGCGGTTTCTGGATCCTCTACCTGCTCGGCTACCACCAATCGGTCGCAACCGGCGTCGGCTTCATCGCCCTTGCCGGCGTCGCGGCCGAGTTCGGCGTGGTGATGCTGATCTACCTCAAGCATGCCCTCCAGGCACGCGGCGAGACGCCCTCGCGGGAGGACATCACCGAGGCGGTCCGCGAAGGCGCGCTGCTCAGGGTCCGGCCCAAAGCGATGACGGTTGCCGTCATCATCGCCGGCCTCCTGCCGATTCTCGTCGGGTCCGGGGCAGGCTCGGAAATCATGCGCCGGATCGCCGCGCCCATGGTCGGCGGCATGCTGACCGCGCCGCTTCTCTCCATGTTCGTTATTCCCGCCGCCTACCTGCTTCTGAGGCGACGATCCGTTCAACGCTCAATCCCAATGAAGCACCATGAAAGGAGTCTATGATGAAATTGCATGCACTGACCGTCCTTGCCCTTACCGCGGCTCTCGCCGCCTGCGGCTCCAAGACAGAAACCAACGAGGCGGCGGCCACAAATACGGCGGCCCCCGAGGCCGCCGAAAGCGATGCGATGGCGGGTGACATGGGCAATATGGAAATGTCGGCGACCAGTAAGACGGCGAAGGGCACCGGCAAGGTGACGGCCGTCGATAAGAGCGCCGGGACGATCACGCTCGACCATGGTCCGATCGCCGAGGCGAACTGGCCGGCGATGACGATGGCGTTCAAGACCGCGCCGGCGCTGCTCGACAGCGTGAAGGTGGGCGATCAGGTGAATTTCGAGCTGAAGCTCGACGGTAACGCTGGCGAGCTTACCGCCATTAGCAAGGAGTAATTCGATAGTTCGACGCGCTGATGTCTCTAGGCTGAAGGTCGTAGATATCGGCCACGGCGCAAAATGTGTCTTGGTGTTGTGCCTTCATATAGGGTAGGGGGTTACCCTATGGCACACACCCAAGAGAACAGCGCCGAGTTGATTGCACGAGTGCGGCGCATTGCAGGACAGGTCAGCGCTATCGAGCGCGGCCTAGAGCGCGGCGCGTCGTGTGGCGAAGTTCTGCACCTTGTGGCGGCGGTTCGCGGCGCGGTGAACGGTCTGCTCGACGAAATCATCGTGGACCATCTGGATCAGCATGTTGCGAAGGCGGGCCTGGATGATGCCGAGCGCTTGCGAGCGTCGGAGGATCTGAAAGCCATTATTCGCCGCTATTCCAAATAGGATCGATGATGACCGCGGCTTTTCACATTGATCGCTTCACTCACGATCACGTCTTCTTGGGGGCGTCGCATGACGCGAACGCGCGCCGCACACTGTGGGTGGTGGCACTGACGGCAACGATGATGGTCGGCGAAATCATCGCCGGCTATCTGACCGGGTCAATGGCGCTTCTGGCGGACGGCTTTCACATGGCGACGCATGCCGGAGCACTTAGTGTTGCGGCGATCGCCTATTCCTACGCCAAGCGGCATGCGTCGGACGACAGGTTCAGCTTCGGGACAGGCAAGGTCGGAGACCTGGCAGGCTTCGCCTCTGCTTTGGTGCTCGCAGTCATCGCGATCGGCATCGGCGTCGAATCGCTGATCCGCCTCTTCCAGCCGACCACGGTGGCGTTCACCGAAGCGACCATCATTGCTGTTATCGGTCTCGCCGTGAACATTGTCAGCGCCTTTCTGCTGGCAGGAAGTCATTCGCACGATCATGGACCTAGCCATGCGCACGGCCACCATGTGCAGCCACATCGCCATGGACACGAAGAACACGCGCATGATGACGGCCACGCCCATCCGGTGGCTGGGCTGCGAAGCCAGGACAACAACCTTCGCGCCGCCTATGTCCATGTCCTCGCCGACGCGCTGACCTCGGTGCTGGCGATCGTCGCGCTCTTGTCAGGGCGCTTCCTCGGCTGGGTATGGCTCGATCCGGTAATGGGGGTGGTCGGCGCCATCGTGATCGCCCGCTGGTCATGGTCACTGATGCGCGAGACCGCCGGGGTGTTGCTTGACCGCACCGACGAGCATGTTGCCGAAGAAATCCGCGAACTGGTCGAAGCGCCCGGCGACGCCCGGATCGCGGACCTGCACGTCTGGCGTGTCGGACCCGATGCCCATGCTGGCATCGTCAGCGTCGTTGCAGGTAGCGCAGTCGATCGCGCAACGGTGCAGCGGCGCCTCAAGCCGGTCCAAGAGCTGCGCCACCTCACCATCGAAATGCAGTCGCCATGAAGTCGCCTTGCATCGACATCTGTGTTTTCGATGGGCGTACCGGCTGGTGCAAAGGATGTGGCCGCACCAAGGACGAAACTCGCGCCTGGAAGAAGAGCCAGCCGCATCAACAACGTCGGATCGCGTCGGACCTGCCACGACGCCTTGCCAAGCTCGCTCCGACGGCGAAGCCGATTAGGCCGGACCGATGATGGAATCGCTGCGATTGACCGGCTGCGGGATACCGGCGACGCCTTGCGTCAATGCTGTCGTTAATGTCATCGATGACACGCAGCCTCGACTTGGAGAGCACCGCGCATGACACTTGCGGTATCATGCCGGCAATCTATGCTCCGTGCTCGTGATTAGGGTGTCGCGACCATCGTTTCTTAGATTTTTCTCGATGCTGTGCATTGGGCTGACGCTCGTCTTCGCGAGCGCCAGCATGGCTAGTCTCATCGATCGCATGCAGCATCAATCAGACGCATCGGGCGATCATAACCATCTACTGTTCAGCAAAATCGTTTCAGAACCCAGCGGCCATCAACACGAGCCTCATAAGCCCGTTCTGGCCGACAAGGGAGATGCTCCCGATCATCAGCCCGGCACTGGGCATCACCATCATGGTGATTCCGGGCCGTCGCTTCCTGCCTTTGGGATCCAAGGCCAGGCAGGGGCTTTTCCAACATCATCGTCACTATCACCAGTAGCCGACGATCGATTGGCGGGCGTTTTGATTCCCGGACCTGAGCGTCCCCCCAAGACCATCGCAAATCGCACCTAGAGCCGCCGTGTCGAATTAGGCGCGGCTTTAGCCACGCCTGTTCGTGAGGCCGAATTGTCATGTTTTCAATTTTTGTTGTGCACCCGCCGGTGCGCTTGCGGCGCGCGCTTGCGATAGGCGCGGCTATCGCTGCTCTCTCTGTTCCATCCGTCGGGGTGGCACAAGACCTCAGTTTATCCGACGCCCTTTCCAGGGTCGCCACTGGTGATCCCGCCGTGGCAGCCAATGCCGCACGAATTCGAGCCGCGGATGCCGCGATTACCCAGGCCGATGTGCGGCCACGAGATGTCGCAGGCGTCGATGTAGAGGACTTCACCGGCACCGGCCCTTATTCTGCTCTTGGGCGTTCGCAGGCGACCGCCTGGTATGAACGGACTTGGGAGCGCGGCGGCAAGCGTGAAGCGCGGGTTGGCGCTGCTCGCTCGGAACTTGGCGTCACTGCCCAGCGCAATCGCCTGCGGATGCTTGATCTGTTCGCCAAGGTGCAGGCTGCATGGGTTGAGGCGCTAGCAGCCGAAGCCGCTATCCCGATCGCCGCCCAGCGCCTTGCTGCTGCGCGGCAGGTAGAAGGTGAAGTAGGCCGCAGGGTAGGGCGGGCGCTCGATCCGCTATTCGCGGCGGAACGGGCGCGAACGACTGTGGCGCAAGCTCGGATCGCACTCGATCAAGCTCGCGAGAATGCCCGTATCGCCCGCACGACGCTCGCCTCTTATTGGGGAGCCACCGGCGACGATTACAACCTCGACACGAAGCCTTTCACTATTATGGAGCCATCCCGGCTTCCGGGGGATGATAGCCCCGAACTCGCCTTGCTCACCGCCGAGCGGGACGCCGCCGGGGCAAAGATCCGTCTCGCGGAAGCAAGCAACGTCGGAGACCCCAGCGCGCGGGTGGGCCTACGCCATTTCGGTCTAGGCAATGACGTGGCAATCATGGTCGGAGGTTCGATCCCGCTCGGCAACCGCGCCGCAAATCGCGGCAATGTCGCGCGCGCCAATGCGGAAGCACAGACGGCCGAAGCCGAACTTGCCGTTGCGCGGACACAGGTCGGACGTGAAATCGACAGGATCGTTGCCGAACGCGCGGCGCTTGCCACCGAAATCGACCGGATTGAACGCGAAGTGCTACCGAGCGCGGCGCGCGCGGTAACGCTTGTCCGCGACGGCTTCGCGCGTGGCGGCACTGCCTTCACCTTCCTCGAAGTCAATCAGGCACAGCAGGCTGTCGTTGATGCGCGATCCCGCCGGGTCGAACTGCTACGCCGCTTCCATCTTGGCGGTGCCCGGCTCGACCGGTTGACCGGCCGTCATGCCTCCCTCCTTTCCAGCGCGGAGAACCGCTGATGACACGATTGCTATTGTCTGCGGGCTCGGTGCTCGCATTCGCTCTGCTCGCCGGCTGTGGCGAGTCCCCTGCTAGCAAGGAGGCGGCCGAACCCAACGCGGCCGCTACCGCTGCCGACTATGAGCGCGGGCCGCATCGCGGGCGAATGCTGCGCGACGGCGAATTCGCGGTCGAGATCACGATCTTCGAGGAGGGTGTCGATCCCGAGTTCCACGTCTATGCCTACCGGAATGGCAAGCCGATAGCGCCAGGCGAGGTGCAGCTTGCCATCGAGCTGTCGCGCCTCGGTGGGAACATCGATCGCTTCGCCTTCACGCCGCAAGGGGACTATCTGCGCGGCGGCGGCGTGGTCGTCGAGCCGCACTCGTTCGACGTGAAGGTGCGCGCCGTCGAAGGCGGGCGCACGCACAGCTGGACTTACGCGTCCTACGAGGGCCGGACCACTATTTCTGCGCAGGCGGCAAAGGCCGGGGGGGTGCGCTCCGAGCGCGCTGGTCCCGCAACGGTGGCTGAGTTGATCGACATGGGCGGCCGCATCGAGATTACACCCGAAGGCAAGGCCGATTTGCGCGCCCGGCTTCCCGGCCAAATCGTCTGGATAAGTGGCAAGCTGGGCGATCGGGTCAATCGGGGACAGACGTTGCTGCGTGTCGAATCCAGCCATTCGCTCCAGACCTATGCCGTTACGGCCCCGATCAGCGGCACCATCATTGAGAAGAACGCCAATGTCGGCGACACCACCGGCGATAGGGCGCTGTTCGTGATTGCCGATCCGACCCGGCTTCATGCCGAGTTCTTCATCTATCCGCGCGACGCCGAGCGCATACGCGTCGGCCAGCGGGTCAACGTCCGCAGTCTCTCCGGCGATGCGAAGCTCGACGCTCCGGTGGAAGCCGTTCTGCCGACCGCGGACGTCGCTAGCCAGACAATGATGGCGCATGTCCATCTATCAGCGAGTGCGTCGCGCGAATTCCGGCCAGGCATGGGCGTCGAGGGTTCGTTTGCCGTGGCCGAAGCGCAAGTGCCGCTTGCGGTGAAAACCAAGGCGATCCAGCGGTTCCGCGACTTCGAGGTGGTCTATGCCAAGGTTGGCAACACCTACGAAGTGCGGATGCTGGAGATCGGGCGCCGCACGCCCGAATGGACCGAAGTGCTCGGCGGCCTTGAACCCGGCACCGAATATGTGACCGATGGCGCGTTCCTGATCCGTGCCGACATCGACAAGTCGGGAGCCAGCCATGACCACTGAGAACGAAACGCCCGTGCGTTCGGAGTTTCTCGAGCGCCTCATCTCCAACGCAATCCGCTTTCGCTGGGCCGTTTTGACCATCGTTGCGCTGCTCTGCGCGATCGGCCTATGGGCCTTCCAGCGCCTGCCGATCGACGCGACGCCGGACATCACCAACGTCCAGGTCCAGATCAACAGCGAGGCGGCCGGCTTCTCGCCATTGGAAGCCGAACAGCGCGTGACCTTCCCGGTCGAGACGGCGATCGCCGGCCTGCCGGGCCTTCAATACACCCGCTCGATCTCGCGCTATGGCCTCTCCCAGGTGACGGCGGTGTTCGAGGACGGCACCAGCATCTATTTCGCGCGCCAGCTCATCAACGAACGGCTCCAGACCGCGCGCGATCAGCTTCCCGAAGGGGTCATACCCGAGATGGGGCCGATCGCCACCGGCCTCGGCGAAATCTTCATGTATACGCTGGAGGCCGCGCCCAACGCGCGCAAGCCCGATGGCAGCCGCTACACGCCCGAAGACCTGCGTACGCTTCAGGACTGGGTGATCCGCCCGCAACTCCGCAACACACCGGGCGTTACCGAGGTCAACAGCATCGGCGGCTATGAGCGGCAATATCATGTGACGCCGCTTCCCGGCCGGCTTTCAGCCTATGGCCTTACCCTGGGCGAGGTGGTGGCGGCACTCAACCGCAACAACGCCAATGTCGGGGCCGGTTATGTCGAACGCTATGGCGAGCAATATCTGGTTCGCGTGCCCGGCCAGGCGTCGGGCATCGACGATCTCAAATCCATCATCGTCACCAATCGCGGCGGGGTGCCAATCCGCATCGCCGATGTCGCCGATGTCGGCATGGGTGAGGAACTGCGCACCGGTGCCGCGACTGAAAATGGGCAGGAAGTGGTGCTCGGCACTGTCATGATGCTGGCGGGCGAGAACAGCCGGGTCGTGGCGCGCGCCTCAGCCGAGCGGCTTGAAGAAGCCGCCAAGGCACTTCCTTCGGGCGTCAAGGCCGTGCCGATCTACGATCGCACCGATCTCGTCGAACGCGCCATCTGGACGGTCGAGAAGAACCTGCTCGAAGGTGCGTTGCTGGTCATCGTCGTGCTGTTCCTGCTGCTCGGTAATATCCGTGCGGCGCTCATCACGGCGGCCGTGATCCCGATTACTATGCTGATGACCATCACCGGCATGGTGCGTGCGGGCGTGTCGGGCAACCTGATGAGCCTTGGCGCACTGGACTTCGGCCTGATCGTCGATGGCGCGGTCATCATTGTCGAGAACTGCCTGCGCCGGTTCGGCGAGGCCCAGCACCGCCTGGGACGCCTGCTTGACCGTGAAGAACGCTTTGCTCTGACCGCCTCCGCGACATCTGAAGTCATCCGCCCATCACTGTTCGGCATGCTCATCATCGCGCTGGTCTACGTGCCGATCTTCGCGCTGACCGGCGTGGAAGGGAAGATGTTCCACCCCATGGCGATCACGGTCGTGATGGCGCTGACCTTTGCCCTCATTCTCTCGCTCTCGTTTGTGCCGGCGGCGGTCGCGCTGTTCGTCACGGGCAAGGTCGAGGAGAAGGAAAGCCGCGTGATGGGCTGGGCGCGCAAACTCTATGCGCCCGCCCTCAACACCGCCTTGCGGCTGCGGGTCGCCTTCGTCGCGGGCGCGGTAGTGCTGGTCGCCATAGCGGGCTTTGCCGCGACGCGCATGGGATCGGAGTTCGTCCCCAATTTGGATGAGGGCGACATTGCGCTTCATGCGCTGCGCATTCCCGGCACCAGCCTCACGCAAGCCATCGCGATGCAGACCACGCTCGAAGCACGGCTCAAGCAATTCCCGGAAGTCGAACGGATCGTCTCGAAGATCGGCACGGCCGAAGTGGCGACCGATCCGATGCCGCCTTCGGTCGCTGACACGTTCATCATGCTCAAGGATCGCAAGGACTGGCCGAACCCACGAAAGCCCAGGGCCGAGCTTGTTCGCGAGATGCAGACGGCAGCCGCAACGATTCCCGGCAACAACTATGAGTTCACCCAGCCCATACAGATGCGGTTCAACGAGCTTTTGTCCGGCGTCCGGGCGGATGTCGCGATCAAGGTGTTCGGCGACGATCTCGACCAGCTTCTGGAGATAGGTCAGGCTGTTGAAAGCGCGGTCAGCGGCATCGAAGGCGCGCAGGATGTCAGCGTCGAACAGGTGACCGGGCTCCCCGTTCTCCAGATCACGCCAGACCGGGCGGCGCTGGCGCGGCTCGGCCTCAACATCGGCGAAATTCAGGACGTTGTAGCTGTCTCCATCGGCGGCCGCGAAGCCGGCCTGATCTTCGAGGGCGACCGGCGCTTCCCGGTGATCGTGCGATTGCCCGAGGACATCAGAAGCAGAGCCGACGAGATCGGCAGGCTGCGGATTCCGCTGGCCGGCAATGGCACGGACCCGCGTGGGTTCGTACCGCTCGCCGACGTGGCGAAAGTGGAGGTCGTCATCGGCCCCAACCAGATCAGCCGCGAGGACGGCAAGCGACGCGTCGTCGTGACCACCAATGTGCGGGGGCGCGATCTTGGCTCGTTCGTCGAGGAGCTTCAGCAGAAAGTGGATGCACAGGTCGAAGTCCCCTCCGGCTATTGGGTCAGCTATGGCGGCACGTTCGAGCAACTGATCTCGGCGGCCGAGCGGTTGCGCCTGGTGGTGCCTGCCGCGCTGCTGCTGATCTTCGGTCTGCTCTACGGGCTGTTCCGATCCGCCAGGGATTCGGCAATCGTCTTCTCGGGCGTGCCATTGGCGCTGACCGGCGGCGTAGCGGCACTGCTGATCCGCGGGATGCCGCTTTCCATCTCGGCGGGCGTGGGCTTCATCGCCCTCTCGGGCGTGGCGGTGCTCAACGGCGTGGTCATGCTGAGCTTCATCCGCCAGCTCCGGGAGACGGGCAACAGCCTTGAGGAGGCGATTCGCGAAGGCGCGCTCACAAGGCTGAGACCGGTTCTGATGACCGCGCTGGTGGCGAGTCTCGGTTTCGTGCCGATGGCGTTCAATGTCGGAGCCGGTGCGGAGGTGCAGCGCCCGCTCGCAACGGTCGTGATCGGCGGCATCATCTCCTCGACCTTGCTGACGCTGCTGGTGCTGCCCGCACTCTATCGCATCGCCCACGGTCGCGAAGCGCGCCGTGAAAACGAACGCCCATCCCCTGATACGTCCCCGGCGCAAGCCTGAACCGTTGCAGCTCCCGCCTGCCGTTCGGCGGCGCGCGGGAGCCCGGCCACGCTGTTCTTCGACAAACCTTTACCCAACCCTTACCCAGCATCACAAAGCAGGCTGATGATCGCCCTCGGGGTGCTTGCTTTGTCCTTCTGCCTCGGACTCGACGCGCTTGCGAAATCCGGTTAGCGCCCAGGCGCTTATGGCCCAGTGTGAGGCGTCGCTTGTCTCGTGGTACAGGCGGCGAGTGCAATCTTGAACGCCCCCGCTATCGTGGAGCAGCGTCGCACTTGGCGGGCAGAATGCTGACAGTTTTCCTGAGGCTGCCGAAAAACGGCGCTCGTTGGTCGGCTTACCGGCATTGGAAACGCCGGCCAAACCTCTCCGCCATATTGCTCGGGCCCGGCACAAGCGCTGGCACCGCGAACGGTATGCGGCGCGCTTTCTAAAATTCGGCAACCGGCGTCACAAGCTCGCTTCCCAGGTTTACGTCGAACAGCGCGAGCGCTCGGTCTCGCCGACGGGGAAGATTGTCGCCACAGGCCTCAAGCAACCCGCGCACGTTGAGCCCCTCGGCACCTCCCGCTCCACATCGCGGACGGGCCCCTTGAAGCGCAGCGGCCGCGCCTGGACCTGTGCCGTCCCCTTCTCGCGCCCGATCGTACGTAGCCGCAGCTTGATCAGCTCGATCTGCGTCAGATCCTTCAGATCGGGAAGCTGATGGAGCTTGGCGATCGGCCTTGTGACGGGCGAGCAAAGCCGGTTCGGACCCCTTCTCCGCCTTTGCTTCGAGATAGTCGGCCACCAGCTCAGGCGTGGCCAGCAAGGTCAGGCCGGTGCACTTATGATCGCGAGGCGGGCGCGTGCGGATCACCGCACAATCCTTTTACGCGCCCGCCCCGCAAATCCCTCAGGCAAAATGGGACTTTATTGCCTCACCGCGAAGCCGGCTTTCTCGATGGCCTCCTTGAGATGCTGTACATCGGCCGTCGAGCTTACCGAAACAGTCTTGCTCGCCAAATCGACGTTGACGACGGCATTGGCATCGACGCGTTGAAGTGCGTTTGTCACACCGCGCGCGCAGCCCCCGCAGGTCATTCCCTGGACTTTGAAATCGATCATCTTCGTTCTCCCATGAGGTGGATGAAGCAGATGTAGGGCTTGACACTATGTCAGGGTCAAGGGTGAATTTAGCTGTTGACCTTGACACGATGTGAGGGACCATAAGGCCGTCGACTCAGGAGTGGAGACGACCATGGATGCCTCGGCGCAGCTGCCAATGCAGACACAGGCGAGAAGCGACGCAAGGCTGTCGCTGGCCATCGATGGCATGACCTGCGCGACGTGTGTCGGGCGAGTGGAGCGCGCCATCGCCGGGGTGCCGGGCGTTGCCAGCGTCTCGGTCAATCTCGCGACGGAGCGCGCGAATGTCGAGTTCGTCGATGGACGATCCGATGTCGCTGCCGTAGCCGATGCGGTTCTTGCGGCGGGCTACACCCCGGTGACGCAAATGACCGAGCTGACGATCATCGGCATGACCTGCGCCTCGTGCGTCGGCCGGGTCGAGAAGGCGCTGCTGAAAGTGCCCGGCGTCCGCTCCGCGAGTGTCAACCTGGCGGCCGAGACGGCGCGGATCGAAATGGTGGGTGACGTCCCCGCTTATGTCCTGGTCGAGGCTGTCGAAAGCGCTGGCTACACCGCATCGGCGCGCACCGGATCGGCGGAGGCGGAACGAGGCGCCGAGGACGCCCGCCGCGACGCAGCCGCAACAAGAGAGCTCCGCCATGTGCTGATCGCCGCGGCGCTGTCGCTGCCGCTGGTCGTTCCGATGCTGCTGGCCCCGTCCGGTATCGAGGTGGCAGTGCCGGGCTGGATCCAGCTGCTGCTCGCGACGCCCGTGCAGTTCTGGCTGGGCGCGCGCTTCTATCGCGCGGGTTGGAAGGCCGCGCGCGCCCGAACCGGCAACATGGACCTGCTGGTCGCGATCGGCACATCGGCCGCCTATGGGCTCAGCCTCTACCAGCTGCTGTTCGCACCGATGCACGGCATGGACGCGCACTATTACTTCGAGGCTTCGGCCGTCGTCATCACCCTTATCCTGCTCGGCAAGTGGCTCGAAGGCCGCGCCAAGCGCCAGACCGGAGAGGCGATCCGCGCGCTGATGGCGCTGCGACCCGACCAGGCGCGCGTCGTCGGCGCCGACGGCAGCGAACGAGAGGTTGCCCTGGCGGAGGTGCGCTCGGGTGACCGCGTCCGCGTCCGGCCCGGGGAGCGCATCCCTGTCGATGGACGACTGATCGAGGGAGCGACCCATGTCGATGAGTCCATGCTCACCGGAGAAAGCCTTCCGGTCGCCAAGGTCGCTGGGGACCCAGTGACCGGCGGATCGATCAACGCCGACGGCCTCATTCTGGTAGAGACGACGGCGGTGGGGGCTGAGACCACCCTCGCCCGCATCGTGCGCCTGGTCGAAAGCGCGCAAGGTGCCAAGGCACCGATCCAGCGTTTGGTCGACAAAGTCAGCGCCGTGTTCGTCCCAATCGTCCTCGTCATAGCCGCGCTTACCCTCGCCGGATGGCTGATCGCCGGTGCGGGAGTGGAAGTCGCGATCCTGAATGCGGTCGCGGTGCTCGTCATCGCCTGCCCGTGCGCGCTCGGGTTGGCCACGCCGACCGCGATTATGGCCGGCACCGGCGTTGCCGCGCGGGCCGGTGTCCTCATCAAGGATGCCGAGGCGCTGGAGACCGCGCACCGCATCAACGTCGTCGCGTTCGACAAGACCGGCACGCTGACCGAAGGCAAGCCGTCGCTGCTGGCTGGACTGCCCGCTGACGGGGTCGAACGGACCGAACTGATCGAGCTCGCCGCGGCGCTTCAGGCCGGAAGCGAGCATCCGCTCGCGCGGGCCGTCTTGGCGTGGGCCAGCTCGGAAGATGTCAAACCCGCCCGCGCCGACGGCATGCGCGGCCTGCCAGGTCGCGGCGTCGCTGCAGCCGTCAACGGCCGCGACCTGATCCTCGGCAGCACGCGCTTGATGGAAGACGAAGGGATCGCGATGACGCCGCTGGCTACTGAGGCCGCCAGGCTGGAAGCCGAGGGACGGACGGTCTCCTGGGTCGCGGAGCGCGCGCCCGAACGCCGCCTCCTCGGCCTTCTGGCGTTCGGCGACGAGGTGAAGGCTTCCGCCGCGGCTGCCGTGGCGGCGCTGCATGGCCGCGGCATACGCAGCGTGATGCTTACCGGAGACAATGCGGGAAGCGCCCGCGCAGCGGCCGGCAAGCTCGGCATCGACGACTTCGTCGCCAATGTCCTGCCGGAAGGTAAGTCGGATGCAGTGGCGGCGTTGCGGGCCGAGGACCGCACGGTCGCCATGGTCGGCGACGGCGTCAACGACGCTCCTGCCCTGGCTGCAGCGGACGTCGGCATCGCCATGTCGACCGGCACTGATGTCGCCATGCACGCAGCGGGCATCACGCTGATGCGGGGCGATCCACGCCTTGTGGCGGACGCGATCGACATCTCGAAGCGGACCTATGCCAAGATCCGTCAGGGGCTGTTCTGGGCGTTCATCTACAATCTGGTCGGCATTCCGTTGGCAGCGCTCGGATATCTGAGCCCGGTGATCGCGGGCGCGGCGATGGCGCTGTCGAGCGTCAGTGTCGTCGCCAATGCTCTGACGCTTCGCCGTTGGCGTCCAACGGCGGCTTGAGGAGGCGACAAGTGAACATAGGACAGGCCGCGAGCTCTTCGGGGGTCAGCCAGCGGATGATCCGCCATTATGAGGCGATCGGCCTCATCCCCAAGGCCGCGCGGCGTGATTCCGGCTACCGCGATTATGACGAACGCGAGGTGCACATGCTACGCTTCATCGGGCGCGCCCGCGATCTCGGCTTCCCAATTTCCGAGATCGGCCAGCTCGTCGCGCTGTGGCAGGACGGCGACCGGGCGAGTGGTGAGGTCAAGGCCCTCGCGCTTGCACGAGCCGCGGAGATGGAGCGCAAGGAGCAAGAGCTCCGCGCGATGCGCAAGTCGCTAGAAGATCTGGCGCGTCGCTGCGCGGGCGGAGATCGGCCGGATTGCCCGATCCTGGACGATCTTGGGATCGGAGTGGAACATGTGAGTCTCCGTTGTGCGAAAGAAAAGGGTTGACCTTGGACGATGGTCCGAGCCGCAAGGACGATGAAGTCCCGACCCCGGCGAGGGAAAGCGCCAAGAACCGCGTATATACAAGGGGAGGGGGGCGCATATGGAAGGAAAGACAATGCATCAGATCGAACCCGATATGAAGGCGTGCATGGACGCCTGCCACGAATGCCACATCACCTGCCTTCACATGGCGATGAATCACTGCCTGGAGGCAGGCGGCCGGCACGCAGAGCCCCAGCACATGAAGCTGATGCTGGACTGTGCTCAGATTTGCAGCGTCGCGATCGACTTCATGGCGCGCAAGTCCGAGCACCACCGGCATATCTGCCGCGAGTGCGCCGAGATTTGCCGGGCGTGCGCGTCGAGCTGCGAAGGGCTGGACGGCATGGAGGATTGCGTCGCCGCGTGTCGCAAGTGCGCCGACGCTTGCGACAAGATGGCCGCGTAATGGCCCAAGGGCGGCGCTTTTCCCGCCGCCCTCCCGTTACATTGCGAATCAAGGCGCGTGAGGCGGTGCGATGCCCGGTCAGGGTTGCGGCAACGCTTTACAGAGGCGCGTTGTCTGCCCTGCCGCTAGTAGGCTAGCGGCCCGCCTGCCCGCGGCTTGGCGCGGCGGTTCCAGGCAAACCCGATCACGATCGCGGCAAGCATCAGGAGTTGTGCCAGCACCGACTGCAATGTCGGGAACAGGCCCAACATCGAGATACGTGGCACGCTGGCGAGCGGCATTATGTCGATGATCCCCGCCTCTTGGAGGGCAGCGACTCCCTTACCGGCCAGCACGACCGTCAGAGCGGCCATCAGCCACGAGCTGTAGCGGAAGAACTGCGTAATCGGCAGCGTCCGGCTGTAGCGGAGCATTGCCCAGGCGATGACGGCGAGAAGGCTGATCGCTGCGCCGGCCCCGGCCAGCAGCATCGCGGTGTTACCCTGTGTCGAAAGCGCGGCGTAGAAAAGGATCGTCTCGAATACCTCCCGATAAACCACCAGGAATGCGAGCCCGAACAGGAACCATCCCGACCCGCCCGATAGCGCCCGTGACATTTTCTCACGGATATAGCGTTGCCATTGATCGGCTTGCGCCTTGCCGTGCATCCAGATTCCGACCGAGAGCAGAACCACGGCCGCGAACAGCGAGCCGAACCCTTCCGTCAACTCCCGGCTCGCGCCGCTTATACCGATCGCATAGGTGGCGACCGCCCAGGTAATCCCGCCGGCTACTAGCGCCCCGATCCAACCGCTATGGACATAGCGCAAGGCTTCTGGCCGTTCCGCCTTGCGGAGGAACGCGATCATGGCGACCACGATCAAAAGAGCTTCTAGCCCCTCGCGCAGCAGGATCGTGAAGGCCCCCAAGAAGGTGGACGCCTGCGTCGCGGCGTCGGGCGCGAGCGCCGCCT
>ERZ1292644.227-Hain-H14-01um-R2-227-length-41543-cov-10_pt1 | contig 41543 bp, 63 predicted proteins | sample MGYA00564402_ERZ1292644 | MGnify/ENA primary metagenome ERZ1292644 (study PRJEB36523, sample SAMEA6512644) | groundwater metagenome | collected 2019-01-09 | study: AquaDiva: Metagenomics assemblies of 32 groundwater samples
AGCAGCAGCAGCAGCAGCAGCATCAGCAGCAGCATCAGCAGCAGCAGCAGCAGCATCAGCAGCATCAGCAGCAGCAGCAGCAGCAGCATAAGCAGCATCAGCAGCAGCATCAGCAGCAGCAGCAGCAGCATAAGCAGCAGCAGCAGCAGCACGCACTTGATTTAGTGTTGGTGCGTCGTGCCCGCCTAATGCCCACTGTTCCGTTATTTCAATTGCGCGCAGCGGCCTTAATTCTCCTTTCCTGACACGCGGCAATGCCAATCTGGCACAGGCGCACGCAGCCAGTACTAGATTGCGCCGCGCATCGCTTCCAGGCGCTCCCGCGAGTTTCCCCGCGTGATACAGCATCCAGTCGCCGCGCCGGCAGGTATCCCAGGCGGTCTGTGCATCCGGCTGAGTTTTCAGCCAGTCTAACGCCGCTTTGCATGGCGCGTAAGATAATGCGGTGGTCCAGTGTTTGGCTGTCATGTCATTCCCCTTTCGGCTCAAAAAATACATCATAGTGTTGGCAATCCGAATCAGGGTAATGCCGGCGATCCGCCCGGAAATACGTCTGCCAGCAAGTCGCGCATACGGCGATGCCGTCCGAGCCGTAGCGATAGGGCATGTTCTCGCGTGCTAGGGCGCGATTGTCTGCATTCATCGGCACCCAGTAGCTCATTGTTTTTCGTATGTCATTCCCCTTGTTAGGCGCAGCAGGCTAGGGCGCGCGTGTTAAGCGTAAGCGGTCCAATGCGATTCGCGGAAAACCGGCTTGCCTGCGACCACGGCTACCGGCTTTTCGCGGTAAGCATGGCAATAGGATGTAACACTAAAGCAAGGTTCATTGCTGCCGGCTCCTTGGATTTTCACACGCCGGGACGGTTTGGGTATTTGCCTGTAATGCCCGTGTTCCGCTTTGTAAGCCAACCCCGCGTCAGAAGAATCCGACTCCGTTGCCCATTGACCAGGCGCGGGTACGCAGTTCCCCTGCATGTATGCCGTCTCCTCGCCTTGCTGGCCGATTTCGCGCACTTCAGCCATGTGTTGACCGATCAGCGAAACGACTTGGTAGTAGTCGATGTTTGTCTGATCGTATCCCCATGAAGCGCGGAAGATGTCGCCTACCTGCACGTCATGCTGGTAAGCGGAGGATTCAGCTTTTGCCTTCGCCTTGCGTTCTTGGCATTCGCTGATGCTCTGGAAAAAACGATGTAATTCCTTTTCGCGCACTTCGGCATTCCTATAAGAGTAATGAAATTCCGGCTTCCCCGCGCTACCGCGAAACGCGAGGGCGTAGAACTTTTCTTGACCCTCGTAAGTGTAAGCGGCGCCAGCGTCGGATGAGCGCGCATCAAGCGCCGCGCCTTTTGGCGTCATGATTGCGCGGTATTGCGCCCGTTTCTCTGCTGTATCGAGTCTCATATTAGTTTCCCCTGTCCCTCAATCTCCCGCAGGCCGCGCGGGCGCGGTTAGATTTTCGCCAGATCGGCTACCTGCGGCGCAAACGTATCGTTGCCCTTGTACGCCCAGCGTTCGGGCAACACATCCGGCCGCATGGCAACGTGCCACTCAAATTCCGCGAGTGGCGCGCCGTGCAGCGCGTTCCACGAATCAGATTTGTCATTATCCCAAGTATACTGGATGTAAATTTTCGTGACGGCGCCGACGCACGGGCCGACAGCAAGACTGCCCTTGTATCGCACACGGTCACCAATTTTCGGACATTTACGCATGTCGTTCCTCTGTCACTCGCCGCGCGCCTCGCGGCCGGTAGTGCCTGGACTCGTCAGTGCCGGATTAACCGGCAGACCCGCTTGCGCGGGTTTCGTCCTAGGCTGCCATGTCGAGAATGCGGCCACCTTCGCGCTCCAGATCGACACGCGCTGCGCTTGCCCTTGGCGCGACGATTGCGGGCGCGTGCGTTGACTTCTGTGAGCGCTGTATAGACCTCGGCATAGGGCCGGCCGGTCGCAATCGCCACGGCGCGCAGCACGCTAGGTGCGCAGGGGACAGGGCGCTATTTCCCGCATGCTTGCAGGTGGGCGTGCAGATCATATGGTGCTCGCCATGGGCGCGGTAGCTCAACGCCATTCTGGTGCCACCGGCCATGCGCGTTGCGCGAGGTGCGCTCCATGACCGCCCCGCAATCGCCGCATACCGGGTCATGCTCGGCGAAGGTCCAATTGTCGCGTCTATCGCAGTCCGGGCATTTAGCCATCGTGAGTTTCATTTTCGCTCTCCTGTTAGCGCGGCATCCGCCGCATCACAATTTAGACTGCCACCAGCGCAGCAGCTCTATCACTTCTGAAAGCCGATCCTGCAGCCACTGCTTGATTGCGCCCATGCCACTATCTAAGCGGATTCCGTGCCAGTTATAATTCGTTGATTTCACGCACCTGCCATTTCCTCAACAGTGATCAATCGCGTCACATTCTGCCCCTACGTGCCGCGCAGCGTCACTCCGCCAGCCCCCGCGACGCCTCGTAATACCGCATCTCCCCAGCCCCAAACGGCACAACCCGCCCGACCCGCTCCCCTTCGCGCCACACGACCCCAGCGCGGTCGATCTCACAGCCCTGGTCAATCCATCCATCTATCTCAGTCCGCAACTCGATCGCATACGGACTATCCGTGTACCGATCCTCATCCCGATACGCCTTCCCAACAGCCGCACCTCGCTCCTGCGCCAGCCGCGTCAGCCGCTCACGCTTCGCCCGCCGCCGCACCACATACGCATTCTCGGGCAGCACAGCCAGCGGATCAATCCGCCACACCTTGCCATCAAGGACTGCCCCAGGCAACCGACCAGCCCGACACAGCGCAGCGATCCATTGCCGCGACTTCCCGGTCAATTTTGCCAGTTCGTTCGCGCTCACGTATTCACTCATGTCACCTCCAAGTGTAATGCACAAGTGTACCACGCCAATGCAAGCACTGTCAATGATTGTCTGCCATACTACACCAATAGTGTAACTAGCCAATGGTGCAACTGTCTGGAATTGTCTCTCCCACGCGTCATGAGAGGTAGTTAGTCATCTGGATATATATTAGTGAGTACTAACATATTTAACCTCATTTCAACTAACTATCCCTAAGTGCCAATTATCACAGACATGTACAGACGCTGATTACATCATTGTTTGCACGGCGCTGTCGTGGCGAGCGCAGCTCTAGGACCAGCATGCGCCGGCAGGACGCGCCGGCGTGCTGCAGGACGCCATTGCAGGCCGCAGGAGCGCATATCGGCGCCAAGCTGAGCTCGTGCGCTCGGCGGCGCCGGCAACTGGCAGACCAATCCGATGCTGCAGCGCACACGTCACGGTGCGACGCGGCGCCCAGTTATGCACAGGCTAAGGTATTGATTGCATTGATTGTGCGTTCGCACAACGGATAACATGTATTATGTAAAGTACTAATGTTAATAGAATCAATGAGTTATGCGCGTAGTTCGGTAGGCGGTCCTGGCGAATCGGCGCACCCCCCTGGCTGGTGGGGGGTATGTGGGCCAATGCAAGCGTCAGTCTGCTGCTGTATTCCCTTCACTTAGGCGTCGTAAATTTTTGCGGTAAAAAAAAAATTCTGTTATAAGCGGTGGATATGGAAGCGTCTACTAACTTGACGAGCGCTGAGCGAGGGGGATTGCGTGCGGAAGTGAAGTCTGTGCGGCGGGAATGGCGGGAGAGATTGTCGCTGGCTGAGCGGTTGTCGCCTGGGTCGAGGTTGGCGAAGAGGGCTGGGGTGTTGCTGCTGGACTTGGATTCGCTGGATGACCGGATTGCGGAATGCGGTGGGGAGGATGGATTTGTGTTTGTGGTCTGCGCGCAGGTTGCTGGCGGGTGTTCGCTGACGGACTGGTGTGCGCATTACGGGCTGCATCGTGGGTCGGTGTGGGCGGTACTGACGGAAACTGACGAGAGGTACGAGCGGTACAAGCGGGCGTTGGCTGGTGTGGCCGATGATTACATGGGGCAGGTGCCGCAGATTGCGCTGAATTGCTCGTTGGAGGAAGTGCCGTTGGGGAAGTTTCAGGCAGACACGTTGCTGAAGGTAGCGGCGGTGTATGACCGGCGGAGATTTGGCGGCGACAAAAATATTTCTGTGCAGGGGGTTGGTGTGGTAATTGACGCTGGGCTGGCGTTTGCGGCCTCTGAGTTGCTTGGGAGGTTGGTTGGCGAGCGTGTGGTGCAGGGGGTGACGTTGGAAGCTGATACGGTGATACCTGCCGAGACAGAGAAGCCATTGCCTGATAGCGCCGTTTCTGACGACGATACGTTAGACGACCAGGACGCGATATGAACCTGCTGACTGCATCACAGATTGACACGATGCGGGCGCTTCCGGTGAAGGACGTTATCAAGTTTTGGGACGAGTTGGAAGCGATAGGAAAAAGAAAAAATACGCTGGCGCCGGTTGTTCGGTTCCTAGTACAGAACGACTTATATTACCTGCTGGTTCGCGTTTGTGGCAGGGTTGACTTGCTGCCATGCGTTGGAAGGTTGGGCTACATCGACAATCAGTTTGCCTTCGATCGGTGCAGGGAGGTAGAGCGCGACCCAAACGGGTATGTTGATCTGTGGGCACGCGAACACTGGAAAACAACCATCCTGACGTTCGGGAAAACGCTGCAGGACATCTGCATCGACCCGGAAGTGACCATAGGGATATTTTCGCACACGCGCCCGATAGCCAAGGCGTTCCTGCGCATGCTGATGCGCGAGATCGAGAATAACAAAACGCTGAGCTTTGCGTTTCCTGACATATTCTGCGGCTCGGACATACGGCAATATCAGAAGTTCTCCGAGGATGACGGCGTTATCGTCAAACGAAAATCGAATCCGAACGAATCGACGATTGAGGCTTGGGGGCTGGTCGATGGGATGCCTGTATCGAAACACTGGTCGGTGCTTGACTATGATGACATTGTCGTTCCGGGAAGCGTTACGACGCCTGAAATGATAGACAAGACGCGTAACGCGCTGGAATTGTCCTACAACCTCGGGACGACTACCGGCGTGCGCCGCATGGCCGGCACGCGCTACCACTTCAACGATGCCTATAAAACAGTCATTGATCGTGGGACGTTCAAGCGCCGTGAGTATCCGGGGCGGGTAGGCGGCGTAGAAGATGGCGAAAGCATCGTGTGGAGCGACGAAATACACATCGAAAAACGCAAATCCCAAGGCCCGTATAACTACGCAGCACAGATCCTACTAAACCCTGCCGCCGATGTCATGCAGGGATTCAGGCGGGAATGGCTGCGCCACTGGAAAACGATAACGCCGGCGCAGTGGAAAAAGATGAATCGCTACTTGCTGGTTGATGCTGCGTCATCGAAGAAAAAGGGATCGGACTACACCGCGATGGGCGTCATCGGGCTGAATGTCGATGGCACTTACATGGTGCTGGATATAGTCAGGGACAGACTGAATCTTGCCGAGCGTGCGCAGCGCCTGTTCGATCTGCATCGCAGGTGGGAGATTAAAAAGCCGGTGCGCTACGAGCGTTACGGCATGATGGGCGATATAGAACACATAAAGGACAAGCAGGAGCGGGAAAACTACCGCTTCGATATCCGGGAAGTTGGCGGGCAGACTCCGAAAAATGACCGCATTAAGCGTCTGCTGCCGATCTTCGAGCAGGGACGGTTCTGGCTGCCAACGACTTTGCATGTCACCGACTACCAGAAGCAGTCTCACGATCTGGTGCGCGATTTCGTCGAGGATGAGTACATAGCATTCCCGGTTGGCGCACACGACGATATGTTAGATATGTTCGCCCGCATAGCAGAACCAGATATGCAGATTGACTGGCCGAAAGCAGAAAAGATTGTTCGAGAAGCACCGCGTAAGAGCTACGGCGCTTCCTCTTGGATGGCATCTTGAACGACAACATAACGCCGCGAGGCGCCGGAGACTGAAATGGCAGACAACGAATCAGAAGAACTAAAATCAGACCCTCTGCACAAGATCCGTGAACGCTACAGGCAGGCAAGCGAATATTGGTCGAATGACCGCGAGGCCGCGCTGGATGACATTCGCTTTCGTGCCGGTGCGCAGTGGCCGACTGAGATTATTGCACAACGCAATCTTGATAAGCGGCCATGCCTTACCGTTGACAAACTATCGCAGTACGTGCGCCAAGTCGTCAATGATGGCAGGCAGAACAGGCCAGCCGTCAATGTTACCCCGGTTGACTCAGGAGCAGACGTTGCGACATCGGAGATATTCCAAGGCGCTATCCGCCACATAGAGACACGCTCCGGATCGGACGTGGCCTACGACACATCGTTAGATAATGCCGCCACATGCGGGTTCGGCTACTTCCAAATCGCAACGGAATACGTAGGCGGCGCAAATTTCGATCAGGAAATAAAAATAAAAAGAATTCGCAATCCGATGTCTGTACTGATTGACCCAGGCTCTCAGGAAGCCGATGGCAGCGACATGAAGTTTTGCTTTGTCACAGAGCAAATGTCGAAGGATGAGTTCAAGGAAAAGTATCCTGATAAAAAGCAAGTGGACTTCATCACTGACGAATCCTATCAGGATTGGTACGGCGATGATGTGCGCGTTGCTCGTTATTGGTGCGTTGAAGAAACATCCCGGATGCTGTACCTGATGCGCGACGGAAACGTTGTCAACGACGAGCAGTTAAAGCAGATGAAAGATTCTGGTTTGCTCATGGATGGCGATATCGTCGAGGCACGCGATATCCCTGACAGAAAGGTGATGGTGTCACTGGTATCCGGCAAAGAATATCTGGAAGAACCTAAAGAATGGCCCGGCAAATGGATTCCGGTATTCCCTGTATGGGGGAATGAAACCGATATCGAGGGCAAGGTTACGCACAGCGGGATTATTCGTCCTGCAAAGGACGCAGCGAGGCTCTACAACTATTCACGATCCGCCTTTGCCGAGCGTGTTGCTCTGACCCCTAAAGCGCCGTGGGTAGCAGAGGAAGGGCAGGTAGCAGATTATGAAAACGACTGGAAAACGGCGAACACAGAGAATATATCAGTATTAAGATACACGGCAAAATCCATTGAGGGGCATCCAATTCCGGCGCCACAGCGCCAAACCGCTTCGGATATCCCTTCTGGTTTCGCGCAGGACATGCAAATTGCCGAACACGATATCCAGGCATCAATAGGCATGTATGCCGCATCCGTTGGCGCACCCTCCAACGAACGATCAGGCAAGGCCATCTCTGCACGCCAGAAAGAGGGCGATGTCGGCTCGTTCCACTATCACGACAATTTGAATCGTGCCATTCGCCACTGCGGGAAAGTATTGGTTGACCTGATCCCGAAAGTCTACAAGACGCAGACTTTATTGCGCATCCTTGGATATGACGGGAAGCCTGGCGAAGTAAAAATCAACCAGAACCAACTCACCGCAAGCCAAAAGGTCGGCATGCAGATGGTCTATAACCTTGGCGTCGGGAACTACGATGTTTCAATTTCCGCAGGACCGAGTTACAACACGTTGCGCATGGAAGCGGCCGAAAGCATGACGCGGGTGATGGAAACCAATCCGGCCCTGATGAGCGTTGCCGGCGATCTGTACGCGAAATGGCAGGACTGGCCTGGTGCGCAGGAATTCTCAGAACGCCTTGAATTAGCACTGGCCCCTGAAATTAAGGACGCGATAGCCAAGAAGAAGCAAGACAAGATGCCTCCTGAAATGCAGCAGGCCATGGCGCAGTTCGATCAAGTCATCCAGCAGAAGGATGCGACCATTGCACGCGCTGCAAATGCCATTGAAGCCTTGCACGAAGAAATAAAACGGCTTCAAGAGGACAAAGAGAACAAAGACAAAGAAATGACCATCCGAGCTGCGGAGACTGAAATAAAACTGTACGACGCTGAAACCAAGCGTGAGCTTGGATTGAAAGAGGCAATGACGCCTGGACAGGTCACGATGATAGTAAGGCAGATGCTTGCCGACATTGCGAAGCCGAACACGGCGCAATTGCCACAGGAAGAACAGGCCATGCATGCCCCAGAGGACATGCCAGATGGCATGCCAGAGATGGACATGGGGCAGATGCCCCCGGCCAACGTCGCGCCGCAAGCGATGGGTTCTCCAATGTGAGGCATTAAATGGACGCAGCAACGTCGTCTGAAATCGTTTCAACGGCACCGCAGGCAGCGCCGGTAGCACCAGTCGCACCCGCCGCACCGCAAGCAGAAGAACCAAAGGTAGCCGTCTCCCAATCGGCGGAAAGCAAGGCGACAGGTGGGGAAATTCCTGAGGGTGAAATACCGCCGCCAGAAAAGCACGAAGATCCAATTCCAAAGGGCGTACAGAAACGCATTGACCGCGCCGTTCGGCAGAAGTACGAGGCCGAAGCGCGCACAAAGATGCTCGAAGAACGGCTGGCCGCAATCGAGGCGAGACAGACGCCTACGCCCAGCGAAACCACTCCCGGCGAACCCACTATTGACAAATTCGATAATTTAGACCAGTATGTTGCTGCAAAGGCGGAATTTATCGCCAAAAGACAAATTGAAACGACGCTGACCGAGCGCGAACAGCGCCAAGCAGCGGAACGCGATGCAACGGCTCGCTCTAAGACCGTTGAGCAGTGGAATGAGCGCGTAAGTAAGGCTACGGCTGAAATGCCGGATTTCGAGGAAGTCCTAGCTTCCTCCGAAGTTCCGATGACGGATGTGATGCAGCACGCCATCATGGAAAGCGAGATCGGGCCTAAATTGGCGTATTTCCTAGCCAACAACCCGGACGAAGCGACCAAGATTGCGCGCATGACCCCTTCCGGCGCTTTTCGTACACTCGGCATGATCGAGGAACGATTGTCCAAACCCACTGTAAGGACTGTTATTAGCGCGCCTGCTCCACTGACTCCAATAGGGACGACAGCCAGGGTGACTAAAAACCCTTCCGATATGTCTCAAGAGGAATTCGAGAAATGGCGCAAGTCATTCATTGCTAAACGGTAGTACCTGATCCCTAACGCCGTGAGGCGCCGGGACAGTTAAACGCCGTGAGGCGCACCAGAAGGAAAAGACATGAGCAACGTATTCAAAGTAACTGATTTGGTTGCGAAAGAATCGCTCCGAATCGCGCACGAAAAACTCTCCATGATCGGCACTGTTGATCGCCAATACGACGCCGATTTCAAACCCAACGGGCGCGGTAGCCCGCACGGCTCTACCCTCCGCGTCAAAGACCCGAACCAGTATACCCGCCGCACTGGTAATGCGATGGCGGTTCAGGCGCAGAACGAATCGACTCAGACCATCACCGTTGCCACCTTGGACGGCGTGGACATGAGCTTCACCGCGCAGGAATTGATCCAATCTGTCGATAACGGCGCGGCATTCGATGACCTGAGCAAGAACTACATCCAGCCTGCAATCGCCGGCATGTGCTCCGGTATCGAGTCCGATGCCATCGCCTACTGGACGAAGGCAACCTACCAAGTCGCCGGGACCGCAGGAACGGCACTGACGGATCTCGTAGCGGTAGGATCGGCTCGCACCAAACTGAACCAGCAAGCCACCCCAAAAGACGGGCAGCGGTATATCCAAGCCGATTCCGTCACGATGGCGAGCATGGTCAACGGCCTGAAGGGGCTATTCCAAGACTCAAGCCAGATCAAGGAACAATACCGTGAAGGCATGATGGGCCGTACCGCCATGGCGGACTGGTACGAAAACGACCGCATGTGGACGCTGCCAAACAGTGCTGATGTTGCAGGCGGAACGCTCGATACCTACACCATCGTTGACGGGGATAGCACACTGACCGTCACGGGCATCACAACTACCCCTGTTGTCGGCATGGTATTTACGCTCGCCAACTTGTACGATTGCCACCCGGAAACGAAGGCGGCGTACCCGCACCTGAAGCAGTTCACCATTGTTTCCCCGGCTAGCCAAACGGCGTTCGTTGTTTCTCCGACGATTTACATCACCGGCGCGAAGAAAAACGTCTGCACCTCGACCGGCGCCGACATCACTCCGTCTAGCTTCACCACGGCGGCGCTAACGTTCGTTGGTAGCGCCTCGACCAACTACGTGCAAAGCCTGATGTATCACAAAGAGGCGTTCCAGTTCATCACGGCCCCGTTGCCCATTCTTGACGACGCTCAGAAATGCGTTCGCGTCACGAAAGACAACCTGAGCCTGCGCTGCTGGATGAGTTCGGATATCCGCAACAACGAATTGCTGATGCGGATCGACATTCTCTACGGACTGGCCGCGTTGCGTCCGGCGTGGGCTTGCCGAATCATCGGTTCGTAAGGAGAACAACATGAGCACACCTACCGATATCGAACGCGTCTCCTACGGAGGCCCTAGCGGGTCACTGCAACTTGGCGCGCACCGGGAAATCATCAGTGCCGCCACGGCTGTAGCATTAACCCCGGCGCAATCCGGGGCGCTGTGCCTGTTCAGTCAGGCGGCGGCTACGACCTACACGCTACCAACGCCCGTAGAAGGAATGGAGTTCGAGTTTCTTACTACCATTCTGGCAACCGGCGCTCACAAGGTTGTGACCAAAACGACCGCTTCCGAGTTCCTTCTTGGGGCTGTAAATTCGGGTGACTTGGACGCGGCGACCGATGTGTTTCAAGCCAATGGGACTGATATTGTCGCATTGACACAACGGGCGTCTTCAACTGTGACCGGGGGGTTGGTCGGATCGTCCTTCAAACTGACGGCCATTAGTGCTACGCAATGGGTTGTCAGGGGTTCTATCGTCGGAACTGGAACCGTTACCACTCCGTTCGCAACGTCATAAGGGGGGGCCATGAGCACACCCACTGACATTGAACGAGTTTCCTACGGAGGCCCAACTGGGTCATTAGCTCTAGGGGCGCATCGGCAGGTTATCCAATCTGTCGGGGCAACCAGGACGCTAAAGGCTTCGGAATCCGGCGCTTTGTGCCTTTTTGACGTGGCGACGGGGGTTGTCTATACACTGCCAACTCCGGTCGAGGGCATGAAGTTTGAGTTTCTTGCAACGGTCGCAGTGACCAGCAATGCCTATAAGGTCATCACGGCTGCTATCACGCTCCAGTTTCTTCTGGGCGCTGTGAACAGCACGAAACTTGCGGCCGGCACAGACATATTTCAAGCTGACGGGACATCTAACCATGTTGCGATTTCGTCAAATGGTTCGACTACAGGAGGCTTGATCGGGTCTGCATTCACGCTCACGGCGATCAGTGCAACGCAATGGGTTATAGCTGGTTCACTGGTTGGATCGGGAACGCTTGCAGATCCGTTCGCGGCATCCTGATAGGAGAAGCTATGGCATCGTTCACGATCTACGATCCGAAAACGAAGGCATTTCGGGCGCTGGAAACAGCGTCCGAATCCGATCTTCCGTTTGAGCAGGTGCTGCTAATCAACATCTTGATTGAGATGCGGGTGCAAACGCAGTTGCTCAATGACGACGCATCAGTTGTTGACGTTGATGACCTGCGCGCAGAAGTAGTTGAGGAAATCGGAACAGTAGCATAATGAAATCGGGCGAATAAGCCCAATAACCAAGGAGCATTACCATGGCTAAGAACCTCTTGATTACGACTGGTGGCGCGCAGGCACAGCAAATCGGAACACCGGAAAGTGCCGGTTTGATGCAGGCTATTCACGGGCAGTATTACGAGCAGGCGCGGCGCGGCGCAGTGTTTCATGCGTCAACCGTCATTGCAGGGAAGATCGCTCTTGTCGCGGCGGCAACGCTCGCGGGGGTGTTCACCGTGCATAACCCAGTTGGCTCAGGTAAAAATCTGGAGTTGATTGACTTCACTTGGGGTCCAACGTCGGCTACGACCGTTGTCAATACCATTGGTCTTTTGATCCAGCGCAGCCTGTCATCTGGCGGCGGCGGCATTCCTACCGGCCTCACAGAAGGGTCCGTGCATCGCCTCGGGCTGTCTGGAGTGACCAGTGTCGGAAAGTTCTATTCGGTGGCCACTCTTACCAACGTCGCTATACCTGGTGCGGCAGGTTCCGCTTTCCCGATCCCGTTCTACCCGATGATGAGCAACGCGGCGACCACGGACACGGCAGGACACGAAATGCGCCACGAATTCAAGGGAAAGATTATCCTTGAACCGGATTCTCTGGTGTCGGTATGCACCAACATAACCACCGCGACTGTTGCCACCATGGCGATGGCGTGGTCCGAGTGGGCCGCATAAGGAGAACATCATGGGAAACAAAATCTCAATTGGCACGGCCTACAAGGATCAAGACCTGACGGACTCAACAATCACAACGCCAACAATCTCAGGCGGGACGATTGACAACACGGTTATCGGTGGAACGACTCCCGCAGCTGGCACGTTCTCGACCCTTGGAGTCACAACGCCGTCCATTGGTGGGACCGCCATATTAGCAACTGCGGCGGAACTGAACCGTGTGGCTGATTCGTCAACGCGGGTCGTTGCCACTACGGCGACGACAATTACCGTATCCGCAACGGTACATGGCAGTAAGGTTGTTATTGTCAACGCAAGTTCCGCAGCGGCGATCAATCTGCCTGTCGCTGCTGCCACGGGTGAAATCTATACGTTCGTTTTGGGTGTTGCTGCGACTGCTACGCCGCACATCATCGCCGCGAACGGGACGGATATCATCCAAGGCGTTACACTGTTTTCGTCGACTGCAACGGGCGAAGTGAGTGGATTCGCAACATCTGCTACTTCTGACAAGATCACCATCAACGGCACGACACAAGGCGGCATGATTGGAGACAAGATTGTGCTGATTGACATTGCCGCGAATACTTGGCAAGTGACGATGAACATGCAGGCGTCAGGGACGGTTGCAACGCCGTTTGCGGCGACGTAGTTTGCTAAAAGGGGTTTTAACATCAAACCGCTAGAAATAGCGGTCTTTAACGCTACGGCGGCTCCAGCGTGGGTAGAACCCGCCATTGTTAATCCTTCAAAGTGGATTAGCATGGAAAGAAGTTTGCTTATTGGCTGCGGGACAAGTCGCGTCAAACAAGCGCAATTGAATGGGAAGGCAGAATGGACGGGTGAATTGACTACCCTGGACATGAACCCAAACATAGGAGCAGATATCGTTTGGGATATGGAGGTTCGCCCGCTCCCGTTCGATGACAACACCTTCGATGAAATCGGTTGCTACAATGCTATGGAGCATTGGGGCCGACAGGGTGACTGGCGAGGGTGGTTTTCAGAATGCGCTGAGTATCATCGAATTCTAAAGCCACAGGGGACAATGAGCATCCTCGTCCCAATAGGGCTTGATTCTTTTGCAGACCCAGGACATACACGGTTCTTCCATGAAAACTATTTCTGTTTCTTGAATCAGGACTTCTACGAGAGTAACGAAGTCAAGAGTACTTGCTTCACCGATTACCGTTTTGCATGGAAATTGAATTTCGATATTCTCTATATGCAGAGAATAGGGAATCATCACCTAGCAGTCATCCTGAGAAAAAACTGATGGAAATCAATCTCAAGGACGTTAAGGTAATGATTTCCATGCCATGCGGAGCAAACGTCTCATGGCAGACAGTGCAGTCGATCGTAGAGACTTGCATTGGACTCCAGAAGGAACAAATCGAATTCAGTTTCCAGATGGTAGCCGGATGCTCGATTGTTCAACACGCCAGAACGCAAGTATGTAATGCCTTCCTCAAGAGCGCCCTAAACACGCTGTTTATGATCGACTCAGATATATCGTGGAAGTTCAAAGACTTCATTCGTCTGTTAGCACTTTCAACAAAAATGGAAGTAGTGAGCGCGGCGTATCCTGCGAAGAACGACAAAAAATATTTCATGCTCAAAGGATGCGAAGGAGTGCTGACGACAAACGAGTTCGGCTGCCTTCCTGTTGGTGGAATCGGTCTAGGATTTACAGTAGTACAGAGGAAGGTAATAGAGCAGTTGGCAGAGAAGTCTGAGAAGGTAATTTTCCCGTGGTCAAATGGAGAACGTATCCCCTATATGTTCCGATGCGATATTGATAACGGTGAGGCCAGGGGTGAGGATATGGCTTTTTTCGATGACTGCAAGGAAATGGGCTACCAGCTATGGCTCGACCCTGAAATAAATCTAGGTCATGTCGGGACTAAGGAATACACGGCATCTATTAAGGACGCGATGACGAAAAGGGAGAAACCGTGCCAACCAGGATGATCCACCCGAGACACGGTGTTACTCACGCAGTCGGGTCAGAGATTGAGTGGAATATGAAAAACGGATGGGTAATCGAAGAAGAACCTATTACAAAAAAGCCATTGCCACCCGTTGATACAACGCAAGACTTGGAGCAGTTACGCACGAAATGGCAGGCGAAGTTCGGCTCTAAGCCACACCACAAGAAAACGGCCAAAACCCTGCAAAATGAACTGGATAGTTGACAAAACAACAGAAATGACTACTATGGCGGGACAACTCCCATGTTGGCGGACCTCACTTTGAGGAACCTAAACTCCTGTAGGTAGGCAACATGGCAACGGCACAAACCCTTGTTGACAGGGCATTACGCCTTATCGGGGCGATTGCAAGCGGGGCATCTCCAACAGCGCAAGAATCTGCCGACGCGCTTATCGCGCTGAATGCCATGATCGAATCTTGGCAGGGCGCCAAACTCCAGTTCTACACCCTGGTTGACACGGCCTACACAGCGTCCGCTGCCGATTACTCCTACACTGTAGGACCGTCAGGAAACTTTTCGCTGACGCCTAGACCGTTCAGTATTGAAAACTGTTTCGCCAGGGTGTCCGATGTGGATTACCCGATTGAGTTAGTTTCGGCTGATAGGTGGTTCGCAATCCAGAGCAAAACAGACACGTCCACGATTCCGCTAATGGCCTATTACGAGGCCACACTGGCAACAGGCACGCTTTTAGTCTATCCGGTGCCTAGCGAATCGGTATCCATCCATATCGTGACTGGGGTGCCTACTCCTGTGCTGGCGGCACTTGCTACTACGGTTGCAACAACGCAGGGTGGGGAGGATGCGTTAGCGTTTAACCTTGCCGTGCGTATAGCTCCAGAGTACCCAGAACACCGAGACATTAGCGATGTAAAGGAACTGGCACGCGAAACCAAAGCGGCATTCATGCGCCAGAATCAACGCTCCATGATCGCCTATACAGAGCTTGCCGGGTTGTTTGGTCGCGGGAGGTCTAACATTACCTCTGGTGGGGTCATTGGATGAGATTGCCGCTTGCCGTAGATATTGACAGCCGTGATGGAACGTCCAACAAGGATGCTAGGATGACTAATATGCTGTCCGAGAACGATCAAAGTTCAACGCTGGCGGTTGTTCGCCCTGGGCTTAGTTCGCTGCTGACGGCAACAGGAAATGGCAATGGCGTTGTGTCATTCAATGATGTGCTTATCAGCGTGTATGGCACAGCACTGGGATGCAGACCAGCATCGTCTATCGTGAGTATTGGCACGGTGATGAATGGGGCCTACGATTTCGTGCAGTCGCCACTATGAGTTAATTATGCGATTGCCAATCGTTCCGCCACTCAGCACCAAGGATGGCATAAGCAATAAGAACGCTCGCATGACCAATGTTCTGCGCGAGTGGGAGAAGGCTGTTATACGTCCTGGCCTGTCTACGATAGACACACTGGAAGGCGGGAATGGCGCTGGACTCGCCACGTTCGGCACGCTATCAGGCGTTGCCGCGGATGACCAGTTAGTAGCCATCAACGGAGATACCATCCATATCGTTCAAAACGATATATTCACTGATCTGAGCGCAGTGACTTCAACGCCCACAACGCTTACACCCCCGCCAGTTTCAGGTTCGTTCACGTCGCTAGGAGCACAAACCAATGTGTTCGGCACTGGTTCTTACGGTGCGCGTGTCTATTTGACGTTGAACGGTGTCCTGTACGCGATCAATGATCTTCCAACGCAAAACGGGAATACCTACTCAACAAGTAATGGGACTAGCTGGTCACTTGTTAATACAGATGCAGCCGTCAGCCAGTTTGCAGATGTTGGTTGCGTAATGGGATCGAAGATGTACACGTCAGGCGATGACGGTAGCTTTATTCTTAGTTCAACAGGAGGGGCTTGGACCGCAGATGCCGCAAGCGGCTTGCTTTCACCATGCCAAGCAATGTATTCGCTAGGTACTACGCTTTATATTCTTTTTCTTTCCGTCAATATTCTGTATTCACGTCAAAGCACAGACAACGGGCTAACTTGGGATGTGGAGGTTCAAGCAGGCCAAGGCAACCTGCACGGGTTTGGCGTAGTCAAACTAGGCAGCGCGATCTACACGATAGGTGGGAGATCGTCTGGCGGTGTCTATACCAATCACATTTGGAAGTCAACAAACGGACGGACGTTCACAGACTTAGGTGCAGCCGGATTCTCGGCTCGGGCGTTTCCAGGGTGCGCTGTCAATGGAAACTATGCCATCGTTGCGGGCGGATTCGGCGGTGGCGCAAACGAACGAACGGATATATGGATAAGCGCCAACATGACGAACTGGATCGAGGTTGTCTCGGATACTTCTCCGTCGTCAATTGTCAAGGGCGCGATGCATAATTGGAACGACCAAATAAGCGCAGTGAGCGATCAGCATGGGTGTGTTCAATGCGTCGGATCTAAAGTCTTTAGGTTAGGCGTTGTAAATAGTTTGAGCAGTGCTATTAACCATTCTAACCATTATAGCGATGTATGATTTTGCATTCGGTGATGCCATGAGTCAGTTGCTACTAAAAACAACGACCAAAGGCTATTACATGACGCAGAGCGTCAATCAGGCGCTTTATTCGCAGTTGTTGAGCAATGCAGCGTGGGTCGCAACGACTGTAACGCTTACATCAGGGCAGACAGACCCGAACGCAGGTACTGAAGCATTCACGCTTACGGCAACAGGAAACAACGCAACGCTCCTGCAATCTATCGTACTGCAAGCCGGTACACTAAACCGCGCGTTTTCAATCTATCTAAAACGCAAGACAGGAACTGGCGACATATCTATAACGGTTGATGGCACGACTTACGTCGTAAAAACCACAACCGGCTCATGGGCGCGTTTTGATACGTCGCTTGCATCCTCTGGGACGATCACGCCAGGGATAAAGATAGCCACGTCAGGCGACGAAGTTTATGCGGCATGGGCGCAATTGCAGGATGGCGCACTATCGACGTATTCAGGCAATACGGCAAGCCGCTATACGGTTACGCAGATTACCGATGCGGACTATCCAACAAATACGACTCGCGGGTGCGGGTTCTTGGATGGCCGGTTTTTCGTCATGACGCCAGCAGGCGACATATACCAGTCAGATGTCGAGGACGCTTCGGCATGGGCGACTCTTTCCTTTATCGGTTCGCAGATCGAGCCTGACGTTGGCGTGTTCTTGGCAAAGTACAACGAATACATCGTTGCCTTCAAAGCATATTCAACGGAGTTTTTCTGGGATGCCGAGAATGCGGCAGATTCAATCCTGGCGCCAGTACAGAATGGCACATTCAAGGTTGGCTGCGCCTCAGATGGATCTGTGCAGCAAATGGCCGGAACGATTGTCTGGATGGGGCAATCAAGAGATGGATTCGGGCGCGGCATATTCAAACTGAACGGCACGCAACCTGAAAAGATCAGCAGCGCGTCAGTCGATAAGATTTTGAATGAAGATAACCTGACAGAAGTGCATTCGTGGTCTGCGAATGTAGGTGGGCATCTTCTTTACGGCCTGACGCTTATCAATACTACAACTACGCTGGTGTATGACTTCACCAGTCAGAAATGGTCATTCTTTACCTATCTCGCGTCGTCAGGCGTGACGAAAACAGTCACAGCCGTTACCGCGCTTGGTGTCTTGACATCTGCGGCGCACGGCTATAGTGACGGGGATATTCTGCTTGTAGCAGCAACCAACGGAGACTTCAACGGTTGGCACGTCGCCACGGCTGTTACGACCAATACCGTGCAACTCCAAGCCACAGGCACGGCATTCGCAGGATCAGGAACCAGCGTCAAGCATACAGAAACATACTTCCCGGTGGTTGCATCGACAGCGGCAGGGGGAATACAGTACATGCAGCACGCGACGAACGGGGCGTTGTATAGTTTCTCCGCTGACGTGCATGTCGATCCGATTGGTGCAATCGCAGCAAGAGTGAGAACGCCAAAGCTGGATAATGGTGTCATGGAACTTAAATTCATGGGTAGGCTAGATGTTGTTGGCGATAAAATATCGTCCACTGCGCTGATACGGAGTACGGACGATGATTTCGCAACATACGCGGCATTTCGTCCTGTTGATCTATCAGTAGAAGTATCGCAGATACGCAGGCTCGGCAGTTACGTTCGCAGGTCGTTCGAGATTCTCCACGTTAAGGATGCGCGACTGCGCTTAGAGGCGCTTGACGTGGATGGGATAGAAGAAGGAGCATGATCATGGCTGCTAGTTGGGTTGATGAGAAAAACAGACAGGCGAAGGCATGGAATGCCGCGATGGAAGATAGACGTGGCGCGGTATATCCGACACGGTACACGCCTCGGCCCATGATAGAGGAACCGTCAGATATGGCGGCGTTTCGTCAAAACTTCGGTGGCGGTATGGCATCGGAGAACGACTACATAGACTGGCAAAAGAACCAGCAGCGTCAAAACACGATGGCGGATTTCGTCGCCAAGATGGCGACCCCGCAGAATGCCACGATGCAGAATGCCTTCGCAGGACAGGTAACGGGATTTGGCGGAGACGTTCGTAATCAGATCAACGCCCCTCAGCCTGTTCTTGGGCAAGCGACGATGGAAACGGGGAATCGTTTCGAGGGTGGATTGAGCGATGCAGAAAGGCGTCTGAACGACCTGATTACAAACCCGGGCGCATTGAAGTTGTCCCCTGCATACCAGTTCAGGCTGAAACAGGGCGAGGAAGCCCTACAACGTAGTTTGGCGTCAAAAGGCTTACTCAACAGCGGGAATAGACTCACGGCGCTTACTGACTACGGGCAGCAAGCCGGATCGCAAGAATACGAGTCAGAGTACGGGCGCAGAAAGGGGCTGTATGACGCCAACGCAGGCTATTGGGGGCAGGACAAGGCGGCCAATACAAGCCGCTACGGTGTCGAGCAGGGTGCTAATGTCGCAGGCTATGGGGCGCAGACTGGGGCCGGTGCGGCCCGCCTGAACACGCTGGCGGGGCTATTGGGAACGGCTGGGCAGACTTACAACCAAGGCTCGCTGATCGGGGCTAACGATAGGGCGAAATGGGGCGATATTTGGACTAACCAAGCGCCGAAGCCCACGCCATACGGCCCGGTCGGTACGCCAGCGACGTATATACCGATGGGCTGGAGATAGCCATGGGCTACCTGTCAGACTTGATGCAGAAGCAGGATGAAGAACGAAAGCTGCGGGCGCTGATGACTGGGCAGTTTGCTGCCATGCCGGCGGATACTGGTTCTGCCGATGCCTACGGCAACCCAAGAACTTTGCAGCAGGAAAATTACTATGTGAATCGGGTTGATTCAGGATCGCAGGATGCCTACGGTAACCCTCGGACGCTGGAACAGGAAAACGATTACGCTGTAGGATTGGGTGCAGATCCAACGGAGTTGCAGCGCCTGCAAAGTGCGGTAGGTCGAAACCGCATGCCTCCGCCGGCAGATAGTGCGCTTGCCCCTGTTCGCGCTGCGCTGGCTGCGATTCATAGTCCAGCATCGAGACAGCCTGCTGAGGTGCAGCCGCAAGGTATGCCTGAATTGCAACCTAATTCGTTTAGAAATGAGCGCACAGGCGTTGTAACGCAACTGAGCGCACCTGATACTAAGCCTTGGGTTGATCCAAGCCGGATACAGGTTGTTGACGAGCAATTGCAACGTGATGGGACGACGCTGCAACTTATCAAGGTTCCTATTATCAATAGCGCCGGTCAGCAATCCATGACGACGCAGTTTCGCGTGATGCGGCCAAACTCGCTTAACCCTGCATGGCTTGCTGAGCAAAAGTCTAGAAAGACAGAGGCGGACATTGCGCACACGCAGGCGGAAACAACGCGGGCGCAGGCTATCGGGAAGCAGGCGACAATTCCGGCTGGTTACCGTAGAAAAAACCAAGGTGATCCTAACAGCGATTTAGAACCAATCCCAGGCGGACCGGCAGACACGAAGATTCAAGGCGCTTTGAATCAGGACACGCTTGCATTGAACGGGGCAACTGACGCGCTTGACAGGCTTGGTCATCAAGTTGAATTAGTTAAAAATGCAAACCTTGGCCGTGTTACCGGCTTGGTTGGAGCTTTGCCAAACATCCCAGGTTCGGAAGGTTCAGACGCAAAAGGACGCTTGGAAGCATTGAAATATCAAGTCGGGCTGAATGTCCTGCAATCCATGAAAGACGCATCCAGAACGGCATCTTCCGGCTTGGGGCAAATCACGGAAAAGGAACACGTCTACCTGCAAGCTCAATTAGGGAACCTTGACAAAGCGCAGTCTGAATCAGAAATACGCCGTGTCTTGGGGGATATGGAGAAATTCGTTGTTGATGCAAAACTCCGAATTTCCAATGCGTACAACATGAAGCACAAAAAGAATGACGCAGTGAACACACAGGCGGCACCAATGACTGACATGCAAAAGCAGGAATCCATATTCAACGCGAGAAAGGCGATCCAGAAGAACCCTGCAAACGCGCCTGCAATCAGGGCGAAATTGCGCGCTGCCGGAATAGATGACTCGGGATTTTAATCATGGGCGCTCTGACATTCGATGAATTCGATGACGCATCACCGTCAAGCGGTGCGCTGACGTTTGATGAGTTTGACAAACCAAAGAAATACAACATCGGTAAATCCGGCCTTGCCGATGCAGCCAGAGAAATCATGGCAAATCGAGGCTGGCTTGGGCGCAATTGGGACTCCATGCTGATGCAGGGCGCCAAGGCGGTATCTGGGTTGACTGGCGGTGATAAGGAGGGTGACATTGCCACAGTGGCCAACGTGGCAGCGCAGGAAGCCCCTGTAGGCGCATTTGTCGGTGACGTTGTCAAATACGCCCCCGCCGCACTGGCTGCTACTGCCGCCGCTCCTATCGCATTGCCAGCACTCGCCGCAGGGGCCATTGGATTCGCCACTACACCCGGCGATATTGGAGAGCGAGCAGCAGCAGGCGCGACGGACGCTGCATTGGGATATGCCGGTGGAAAAGCACTACAAGGTATTACTTGGGGCGCGAAGAGGATAGGCAACTTGAGTTCTCTATCCGCTGCGCGCAAGGCCGCTGGTGACATTGTTGGCGAAGCGAATATACCAGCCGCTACAAAAATACTTGATGCGGCGCCGAACACGATTTCCGCAGAGCAGGCACTTGTCGGGACGAATAACCCGAACGTGGCGAATCTGGCGAAGATGACGCGCGGGCTATCGCCGCAGATGGCGAAGGAGTGGGAGCATATTGCAGAGTTGCAGAGGGCGGCAAGAACGAATGCCATGCAAGGCATCACGCCTGATTTGACTGCATCAGAAGCAGCAAGAAAGGCCGCGTCAGGACCACTTTACAAAGCCGCAGATAGAGCTGTAGTAACCGCAGACGCGCCAATGATGGACCTGTTCAGTCGCATGCCAAAGGGCACTATGGACGCGGCGGCGGACATAGCGAGGATGGAAGGAAGGCCATTCCTGATTGGTTCATATGATCCCGCTACAGGGCAATTCCCAAAAATAACAGGCGAATCGTTGCATTACATTAAACGTGCGCTTTCCGATATTTCTAACGCGGTTGACCCGGCTCGTGGTATTGGACGCGATGCACAAAGCGCTGCAAGGAGTGTATTGAACGATTTTCTTTCTGTAGTGGAAAATAAACTTCCTGTATATGGAACTGCAAGAAATACATTCGCACAAGCATCTGTTCCAGTAAATCAGTCGAAAGTATTGACCGCAATGACTGATAAATTGCGAACGCAGACAGATGCGGAAAGTCCTAGAGTTTTCCTGAATGCAATGGGGTCAGGCGAACAGGCTATGCTGAAGAAATCGACAGGATATCCTCGCTACGGTGGACTGTCTGATTTGCTAGACCCAGCACGGATGAATGTTGTCGATGATGTTGCTTCCCAATTACAACGCGACATAACCCTAAAAAGGCACCGTGGCAACATAGCGTCAAACCAGGCGGTTGCAGATGTAATCAAGCAAGATAGCATTACGTCGAGGATACCTAATATGCTCTGGCGTCCTGCGATGATTACCAACAGACTGTTGCAAGAAGGCGAGATAAAAGCCAACGCCGCAATGATGCGAAAATTGGCAAACGCCATGGACAACCCTAAAGCTCTATCAGACCTTCTAAAAACGCTGCCGATTGAGCGGCGCAGCACCATCGTCAGAGGTTTCAACAGAATAGCGAAATCAGGCGCTCCTGCCGTTGCTGGTGCAACACTTGCGGATGTAGTAAATCAACAATGACGACAGTCAATCTCGGGCCGCCGCCACCAGAGTACGAACCTCGCTGGATGTTTCTGCTGTGGAAGCGCATCGTTGCAGTGATAACTGGCGTTACATCTGGCGGTACAGGACTATCCTCCGGCACGTCTGGCGGCGTATTGGGCTTTACGGCGACGACAACGATGGCGTCCAGCGTTGCGCTGACAGCCAATAATATCGTCTTGGGCGGTGGTGCAGGGGCAACGCCGACGCCGCTAGGGTCGCTCGGCACCACGACGACGCTGCTGCATGGGAACGCTGCTGGTGCGCCGACGTTCGGGGCAATCGTCACGGCGGACCTTCCTACGACTGCGGTAACGCCAGCATCCTACACGTACTCGTCGCTTACGGTGGATGCAACGGGACGGCTAACCGCTGCCTCAAGCGGCGTTGCGCCCGTGACTTCCGTAACTGGAACTGCGCCTATTGCATCAAGCGGCGGGACGACTCCGGCGATCTCCCTGAATGATACTGCCGTTACTCCGGGGTCATACACTTACAGCAGCGTTACTGTGGATGCGAAGGGACGCCTTACAGCAGCGTCTAGCGGAGCAGCACCTACCGGCACAGTAACCAGCGTCGCCGAGACTGTCGCTGCGGCCACTGCGCCGACGGTCAACCTGAGCGTTTCCGGTTCGCCGATCACGACTAGCGGGACGCTGGCGTTGTCGATCTCCCAGTGGTGGATGCAGAAGCAAAGCGTGGATAGTGGGGAAACGCTGACCATTCCAAGCGGATACGCAGCAAGGTTTGAAGTGAATCTTTTGAACCGAGGGAATGTGGTAAATCGCGGTACTTTGAGGATCGGCTAATGGGCATCAATACTCAATCAAGAGAGACTTCTGCACCTTCGACCGTGCTAACTGGCGACATGGCGATGTACCCTCGCGGTGCATCGGATACGGCTGTAGCTTGGTATTGGCAGCGCCCTGACAACACGGAATTTACTTTTGCCTCGCTTCAGGCTGCACAAACTTGGAGCGGCGTGCAGACATTTGTTGCTCCTATCCTCGGAGCAGCAACGGGAACGAGCCTAACAACAACAGGATCAATAAACGCTACTGGCGGTAATGTACGCTCAAGCGGTAGTGCATCGGCAGCACTAATTATTGGCCGTAGAGACACTGGTGCAGCGGATACGTGGACACTATATTCCACTGCTGGTGAGTTCAATATTTTTGAAAATGCCTCTTCTGCAAATAGACTAACTATCGCCATAGGTGGCGCAGTCACCATCCCCGGTGCAGTGACGTTGCAGAGCACCCTCGGGGTGACTACACGCGCCAACGTTGGAAACAACGCGCAGACTACTTATCCCCTAGAAGTAGGTGCAACAAATGGCGGCGGTATCCGCTACAGAGATTCGACAAATACAGTTGATGTCTTTGCCGGGGCTTTTAACAGTCGGGCAATTATCGGTGCGATAACAAATCATCCTGTCGATATTTATACAAACAATACTGCCAGACTAGCTATTAGTACAGCAGGAGCCGTTCAAGCGTCTGCATATGGTGCTGGTGCAATTACCTCTGATGCCAGTGGCAACTGGACAGCAGTCTCAGATGAATCCTTCAAATCTAATCCACGTCCGTTTCTGCGTGGACTCTCAGACATAGTTGCCCTCGTCGCTGCTGGTGGTGTTATCAAATACGGTTACAGTGCAGACTCTGGACTAGATCAGTCTCGTGACGACTATGTTGGGTACTCAGCTAACATCACCGAGAAGTTCATTCCAGAAGCAGTTGGTCGCATGAATGCTTATCCAAGTGCAAGACGGGAAGTAATGTTTGATGGAGTAACTTACATTGCACCAAAGCCTCGTGCTCGTACTCTCAACCCATTCGTAATTCAGGCAGCCCATAGTAATGCGCTGGCTGAGATTCACCAGCGGCTTGCTAAGTTAGAAGCACGCATTTAACCTCAAGGAGAAATCATGGCACAAGAAAACGTAGGTCAAATCGACCTGTCGGACTATCTCGAAAACAAGACGACTGGCGTGGCGCAGATAGTGAAGTTGAATGGTGTGCCGCACTACACGACCAAGGGGTTCGACCACAAGACAGGCAAACCTGCGCCGATGTTGGTCCCGCTGGACCGTGCATCCGTAGAGAAACAGTTGGGAAAGCTGAAGAACGACGCGAAGATTTTCACGCAGTTGCTAGACGACATTGACGCGGCGCCGGAGAAACTTGCGTAATCGCTGTCCGCGACGCAAGGATCAAGGAACTCGAAGCGATGCAGGCCGAAAAACTTGCAGCACTGCGTAAGCCCGAGCAGTCAGAATTGCCTACGCAGGCAGTATGTGCTTCTGAACAGGGACTAGCTGATAGATAGTCTCGCGCACATTAAAATTGATAAGGAAACTTGTGCGAAGGAGTATTTATTATGTCCGATGAACGCAGACGAGACGATGCAGACATCCGCGAACGGCTGGCCGTGTTGGAGACGCATGCCTGCGATTTACGGAAGCATCAGGATGCGATGAGGGTTGACATCCGTGCTATCCGCGACACGCTCGCGGAAGCAAAAGGCGGCTGGCGCGTGGTGATGCTGATCGGCGGAGGCGCCGGCGTGTTCGGGGCATTCGCCTCGACGTGGTTGAGCAAGATCATCGGGATACTGCCGAAATGAAGTACATCCTCACTGCCATCCTGTTCCTCGCCGCGCCGGTATTCAGTGCCGACAGTGCCGATACGGAAGCCGAGTATGTCGTCATCGCAACGCGCGATTTGCGGATACTTCTGGGCGAACTCGCGCGCCTCCAGGCGATTGCCGCCGTGAAGGGCTGTCTTTGATATGCCAACGCTGAAACTTGATCCTGATTTAGCGGCGTTTTTGGATATGATCGCGTTTAGCGAAATCGGGCCGGAATTGCTTGCCGTAAGCGATGATGGATACAACGTAATCGTCGGATCAACGCCTAAATTTCCCATTCTGTTCCATAGCTATGCAACGCATCCGAGGAAACGCCAGCCAAACCAGAATTCGGACGCCGCCGGACGATATCAATTCTTGGGCCGCTATTGGGAACCATATCGTAGGCAGCTTAACTTGCCTGACTTTGGACCGGAATCGCAGGACACATGGGCAATTCAGTTGATCCGTGAATGCAAGGCGCTGGATTTGATTAGGGCGGGAGAATTTGACAGGGCCATACACGCCTGTAGAAGCCGCTGGGCGAGCTTGCCTGGAGCCGGATATGGGCAGCACGAGAATGCCATAGAACCGCTCAGACAGGCTTATATCAACGCAGGAGGGATCATCGCATGAACCAAGCCGTGCAAACCGTTCTGAAAGACCCGAGCATTCTGAATGCCGTCGTATTTTGCATCGCCGCGCTAGCCGGCCAAATCCTGCATGCAGTCCAAAAATGGACACAGGGTTATAAATGGGTGCTCTCGAATCCACGGGCAACCGTGGGGGCTGTGATCGCTAACCTGACAGGCATGGTCGGATTCATCGGTACAGGCGCCTTGGACGAAATTACCGGAATCGCCACGGTCATCGCCTTGGGCCTGTTCATGGGGCTGTCGGCGGATTCGGTGCTGAATCGCGGAACAAAGACAGTTTGGACCGACGAGCAGCGGAACCAGAAAACGGGAGGTTGAATGTATGCCTACCTTATTGGCGCGATTCTGGTCATGGTGGCGATCGCTGGCGCGGGTTGGAAAGGATACTCGCTCGGAGGGGATAGCGTCCGCGCGGCCTACGCTGAGCGAGACATCAAAGCGGCAGCGGAGAACGCTGCTAAGTTCCAAGCTCTCTCTAACGAGTATCGTGAAAAAGAGCAAGCCCTCGCGGGTGCGAGCGCCGCAGTATCGAAGAAGTACCAAAAGGAGTTAGCAAACCATGAGACTACGAAACTTGCCGCTCTTGCTGCTGTTGACGCTGGCACTCTCCGGCTGCGCCTCACCGATCCCGTCGAGTGCAAAACCGATAGAGGTAGCGCCGCCAAAACTGCCGCCACCGCCGGCGGACGTGATGGTAACGCGGAAGGCCGATTTTTTGGAAAGGATGATTCTGCGTTTCTCGTCACCATCGCTTCAGAAGCCGACGCCGTAGTTGGCCAGCTTACAGCCTGTCAGGACTTGCTCGAATCAGAGCGAAAGTGAATTGACAATCGCCCTGTAGCACGTCAGCGCACGGTGCGGGTGAGACATCGCTGAGTCCCATGCGGCTTGCTGCTGCTCGGCATTGTGCCCGAAGTGGCGCATGGCGATGTAGAACAGTTGCCGCAGCTCTGCTAGGCTGACTCCGCGATTGTGGGTCATCAGAAGTTCTTCGCGTAGAACATGGCAATGACGGTTTCGATGTCTGCTGTGTCGAAATCGCCGCCTTCGCCGCTTTCGTGCTCGATCCAGGTTTGATTTGGCCTGTGCCCGGGCGACAGCGAGTAGTGGCCGACTTGTATTTCCGCATTCTTCCGCAGCGCCGCGCACTCGGCCTCGGCGCGTTGTTTATCTTCTAGCAACAGCCTCATATTTGGATGCGAGCAGTCAAGAATGGATTGCTTCAGCGCATCCCGCTCTGCGGTCACGGCGGCGAGTTCGTCAGATGCTTCCTTAAATAGCGCACTGCACATAGGCCCAAGTACCGGGTCTTTCTCGTAGATGCGCAGCCTCGTTACCAAGCCTTCCAAGGCCGTCCTCGGCGTGTCGCTCGCGCCAGCCTCTATAGAGAGTTTAAACGTGGGCAGCTTGCTCATGTCAACGCGCTGGCAGATGCCGTTTTGAGCACACCTCGATGCTGCGTTACCTTTCCCTGCGAGCGGCGGTGGGCAGGGCTTGCCATCATAACGGCACAGTGGTTCAGCCTCTACGGCACCGCCCCAGTACGTGGTTGGCCTGCCTTTCTCGTCGTTCATGGCATTCTCCCTAAGTCCTGTAGTTGAGCCAGTAAACGTTTTGCGAGTTCCCTGTACCAGTAGTGACATGGGCCTGCCGCACCTTCGTTCAAGGCAACCGCGATGCGCGTGAGGACTTCGGTTATTATCTGCTCTCGTTCAGTGTTGTTCATCTCACTCTCCCCTCTCAGCGCCCAGGGCGGCTGCGATAGCTGCCTTTGTTGATGGGTCAAGACTTCGCAGAGATTTTTCTACTGCTGGCGATTCGGTATTTTCAAGTGCCCTATGTAAGACACGGCAATGTTCGATGAGTGCCAGCCACCCTTCCTTCGCGCTGGTGGGAACGGGGGCGGCGTAGAGTTTCTGCCCTATCGTGACGTTTGCGCCATCAAGGATGAATGCATACAGTTCGTCGTTCTCGTCCTCATCGACCTGCGCTACCGGCTCCTGCGCCGCTGCCACTGGCTGCGGTCGCAAGAAAACTTCCACCACCTTATCGTCGTGTGAGCTTGGTTGGGCAGCACAGACATTCTCAGCGATCACTCTGCTGTTGTAAATGCCAACCCAGTTTCCGGTTTCCATGCGTACCGCGTAGGCGTCTGGTGCTGCTGACTGCTGCGGAGTGGAAAGCACCTTTTCTGTAGCTTCTCGTAGCACTCCAATATCTCCTTTAATGGTACGCCCTACTTCAAGCCACAGCCGCAGCAACTCCCGTTCCGGGGAGGGCGCAGCCTCGACAGGCACCGGCCCTTTCATGCAGCCTTTCAGTTGCAGGAACAGTGCCCAGTCTGCCTCGGATACGTTATCTGGTCTGGTGGTAAATGGCGCAGACTCGGCAGGCGCGTGCCGCGATATAATATCCAACAGTTCATCAGTTGTTACTAGCATCGCTTCCGGCCAGTCTTCAGGACTATTACGATCTGGAAGTTCTTGAATGTCGCGCACTACTAGTATCATCCAGTTAGCGTAACGAGATTGCTGGTCTACGTTCTTGTCTGCCTGCGCGTCGGGCTTTGGTGAAGTGGTCATGGCATCTCCGGTTTCTCTACTGTAAGCAGTTGTGGTTGCAATGGCTTATAAAATGTCAAAATCTGATGCCATAACAAACCGCTGAATAAGATTCTGAGCCGCTCTCGCCACGTTAGTTGCCAGCAACAGACGATTCGCCCCTGTTCATCGTTGAAACGATATGCTGGTAATGGCAGATATTCTGGTTGATTTTCAGCATACGTTACGGACTGCTCTGGAAATTTAATTACTTTCATCACTTCCCTCCCTCTGCTCGCCCGCGCAGGGCGGTAAGAACTAGCTTGCGCTCAGCAGAAGTCAGCACATATTGGCCGATTGATTGCGGTCTATGCGTCCATAATTCAATCGAACTAGCTTGTTCCATACTGTCAGCCAAAGCCTCTGCGTTAGGGTGGTCGGAGGACTGGCAGCGTTCACGAGCAGGAGCCTCTTGTGAGGCCGTCGCATTTATGTCCTCGCCACCGTGGCCAGCCTCCGACCGTTGAGGGTGGGAGTCAGTAACATGGGATGGCTTTTCCACCTCACATTCGACAGTAGCGGCTCGTTGCTCCGAGTCATTTAACGCTACCCTGTTTTCTGACTCCAGTTGTTCTTTCTCCAGCGCTTCGGCGCGGAAGAGTATTTGCGCGGCAGCATCTTCTAATGCAACATCTTCATAGGCTAGTTGTTCGCTGCCTTCTGCATCAGAATCCCGCCAGTACTGTGCATGAGCGTAACAAATCTCCACCCCCTCCTTCAGTCCGTCAAGATAGGTTTTCTTCGGCGCGATGGCGCGGAGGGCCATGATCTTGTTGGCGGCTTTGTTCGCTACGACCACACCATTTGCATTGAACTCAAAGGAAACAACTCCCCGTAGTTCAGCTACGAACGCAGCCAGCTCGTTGATGATCTGCTCTCTCGTCAGGTCACTCATGGCTGCTTCTCGTACACAATGTGTGGGAATATCTCATCGAACCTTGTCTCAGTCGCTCCACATTTCTCGCACTTGTGCGGATATTGAGCCGGATTGCTCGTTAAGACCATCCCCGTATGCCGCATTTCTCCTCCGCAGTCGCACATGAGATGTACCTCGTATGTTTTTACTTCAACCTTTTGCTGCGCGCTCATCTCATTCCTCCAGTTTGCGAAGGGCTTCTCGGGCATTCTTGCAAGCCCATCCTGCTTCGTTGCCATATCCATTACATACTTCTGCTATCTTTAATAGCGCCTGCTCCATCGCCTCGTTCGCAGCGATCAGGTGCGGGGCGAGTTTGTTGCATAGCGCGCTGGCACGCATGGCATCGGTGATCGACAGACCCTTCTTCTCCAGCATCCGCTTCAGTTCCGCAATGTCATCGCGCAGCATGGTCAGGCTCCTATTTAAGAGCTTTAATGATTGAATGCTCTAGTGGCATCGGCCCCACGTTTGAACCGTCAATTACCGCAACATCGCCGCAGGCATCTAATTGGGCAGAAAATTGCCTTGTAGCCTCTGCCTCACGTTCCGGATCTAACTTCATGCAATCGAAACATAGCCACGCGCCCTTTGGGCCATAAGGCCGCAATTCGACTTCTTCTGATTCCTCTTTCATGCAGTAACAGCATTGCGGTTTCATGCTCACTCTCCTATCCAGTGTTTGATCGCGTCGAGGTTCGCGCAGGCGAGCCATCCCGCCGCGAACCAGACCGCGCAGTTGAGTACGCAGCCTGCGATGATCCACGCCAGCACCACGCGGTTGCTGACGGGGATGCAGGCCATGTCAGGGATGGCAGTCATTTCACCCTCACACAGATTAGCGAGTCCGTCTCGGAGTTGTAGGCGACGCGCCCCGCCGGGCCGAGCTTTGCTTCGCAGGATTTCACCGCCGCCGCGAGGTCGGCCTGCCGGATGTAGTCCGCGCGCCAGGTCGAGAACAGCACGCCGACCCCGACGCCGATGACTAGGATTAGCAACGCCTCCATAGCGCTGATGGTTTGAAAGACTGCGGTGGGAACCTCGTCGCGCAGCAGGGCACGCTTGGCCTTGGCGTGCTCGTCGTTCATGTTCTGGCTGGTCATGTCAGTAAATCTCCAATAGCCTTGCGATTGCGCCGCGTGTTGTGCGCGTTGCGCTGGTGATGCTCATGGTCGTAGGCAAGGTGGCATTTTTGGCACCAAGCACGCAGGTTGTCGTCTGAGCAATCTTCCGGCGTGTGGTTCAGGTGCGCTATTGTCAAAACCACTTTGATGCTCGCTCCCTGCCTGTTTATTCGCTGTGCGTAGTTTTCAATTCCGCATAGTTCACACTTATGGCCAGCCCGCGCAAGTATCCGCTGGCGAATCTCTTTCCAGTTCTTCGGATACCGCACAGCGTTCTCAGGCTTGATTGGCATGGCTACCGCGCCACCGCCAGCACGGCCTGCACCAGCAGCATCGCGCCGACGATTACGCAAATGACCAGCACCCATGCGTCCATGCTCAACCATTGCACGGGTTCTTGGCGCGATTCTTCCAGCGTCCAATGCGGTGGCATGCGGCGCAACGTCGGCTGCTCGCGGTAATACAGGCCGATAATCGGTTTCATGTGCGTCCTTTCCTCTTGACCAAAGGCTTTACAAACCTACGGAACACCCGTTTGCGCGCAGCGGCCTCTACACGCCGTTTAAACTCGCGTTCATCCCGCATGGCGATCGTGTGCAACGCCTTGAATCCTACGGTGACGTTGCGACACAGTAAGGTTTTGTTCAATGCTTGCAATTCGTCTCGAATATCCATCAGGACTGCAAGGTTGGCTTCTTCACAGTTGTACGCGCTTCGTTGGTCAGCATCAGCCGGTTTAACGTCCCACACAACGTTCTTGAATCTGGCCATTATGTGCGTTCCTTCCAAAGGTTCTTCATTTCAGCCCGGATATCTGCTGCGCGCTGGCGGTCGTCGTCGCGCTTGAGTTCATCCCATTCTGTTTCGTCGCCGAATTCTTCTTCGTCGCCATCGTCCTCCCATATTTGACATGAGCGGGTATATGGATGTGGGTGCGGATAAGCGCCGCAGCAGCAGGGCGGGCGTCTCATGGCAATCCTTTCAGTTTGGCGAGCGTGGCCTCGACTTCGCTAAGGAATACTGTAATCGCCGCTTCGAGCTTGACCGCATAATCATCGTCGCGCTCGATGCGTTGCGCATACAACTGGAATTCCGGCGGCAGTTCCGGGCAAAAGCTGGCGAAGTCCCACCAGTCCGCTTCGTGCAGCCAGATCAGCCCCTGTACCTGCGGCATATGTTCTTCCGGCATGCCGGTCAGGAAGCATTGCAGGTGATGCTGCGGATTGTATGGACACTTCGCCTCGAAGCCGCCTGCTGGTTCAATGATGCCATCTGGCGATCCGCCGACCCAGGCGATTGTGCTGTGCTTGCGGAAACCCGTTTGCAGGACCATGTTGCCGGAAGCCGCCTCGTAGGCCATACGCGCCAGCGGTTCGGTGGCAATGCCGTATTCCATCGCCGTGCTGGTGAAGTGCTGCACTGGTTTTCCGGTCAACCGCTCAATGACCAGTTCCCACATATAGGCTGTGCGCTTCGCGCCGGGCTTGCCCGCCTTGGTAAAATCCATGACATCCTTGAAGCGGCTGGCGGTGCAGTAGCCTACGCGCTCCATGATCCATTCGATTGTTTGCTGTTCGCCCGCTTCCTTGCCTGCGCCGAACGGCTGCTTGGGTTCAGTCAGCACGTCGCTGATGATGGAATCTAGGCTCATACTGGCTCCTTGAGGAATTCGCTTATCAACGCTGCGACCCCGAGAAACTCATACTGCTGGCCGTATTTTTCTACGAAGGTTTTCAACAGCGCGTAGCCGTCTTGGCGGTCCTGCTCCTTGCGCCTTATTTCTCGCTGCCGTGCTTCCTCAGCTTCGCGTTCTGCCCTTGCTTTGGCGTCGGCTTCCGCTTGCGCCTTGCGTTGCGCTTCAGCGATGGCCCGAGCCTCGGCGTCTATGCGGTCACGTTCTGCCTTTAGTCGCGCTTCCTCGGTGGCATGCTTTTGACGCGCTACCTCGTCCCGCGCTTGTTGCGCTAGACGTGCTTGCCTATCAGCTTCATCGCGTGCCTGCCTTGCAGCCCGTTCTTCTGCTTCGATCTTTTCCCGCGCCGCTCGCTGTTCGTCCTCAATCTTGCGCCGCGCCGCCGCTTCCGCTTCGGCTTGTATGCGTTGCTGCGCGGCAATCTCGGCTTGCTGGCGCGCGATTTCGGCGCGTGCCTCAGCCATGTGCTTTTCTTCCGCAGCTTTCGCCGCTGCTTGTTCGGCAATAATCCTTGCTTCTTCGGCCTTTATCTTGGCTTCGCGTTCACGCTGTTCGCGCTTCGTTTCTATTTCAATCATGTCCTTGATCGGCAGGCGCAACGCATCAAGTTTTTCCGCAATGCGTTTTGCCTCGGAATCAACCAGCCGCCCATAGGCTAGGCTTTCAGCCTTTTCCGCAACGCGGATTTTCTCAAGGGTAATACTATACGTGTTGATTTCCTTGTACGCCGTCTGCGCGTCACGCATCCCCTTTATAAGTGTTACATCGAATACGATGCCCTTGTACCTAGCTTCCAAGTCTGTCAGCGCGGCCTCGGTCGGACTGTACTTCTCGATTGCAGTGGTCATATGCCTTCATCCTCTTGTGGTTGTGGTTTCGGCTGCGCCTTGAGCGCCCTATACTTGGTGGTGGCATTAGCTTTCAGAATTTCATGCGCTTCCACGTCGCCTACTGCGGTAGTGGCCTTGGCGGTGTCAGACCAGACCTTTTCCAATTCGGCCATCGTGGTGCAGGCGTCCATCGCGGCCAGCCAATCTGATACTGTGCCTTCCGGCATAAGTTTCTTGACGCTGTTTCCGTCAGTGTCATCTTCGGTGGTTACGTTGAATATCATGCAGACAAGGTAACGGCGAGCATAGGAACTTGTGCTGCCGGTGGCATGAACCTTGGTTTTGTTGACGGTGCCTTTTGCGCCCATTTCGTCAGGCGGCATGTCCAGATGGTATTCGCGGGAATGTCCCTGCGAGTGGGAGAGAATAGCGATTGTGCGTAGATACCCTGGTTGCAGTGCGTCAGCGGTGTTAAACGAAATGCTGAATCCTTCCGCCGTGTAGATTGGTGTAATGACTTTGTTGATAGCGGCCAGCTTGGCATATTTGCTGTTCGTCTGCGTGTTGGCAGCATTATGAACGACTGGCCCCATTTGTGATTGCGCCCGAGCGAGCGCGGTATTAAATGCGGTTTCCGCTTCGGCCTTCACCATCTTTTCATGCATGACAAAAAGACGTTCCATCTTGTCCATATCCATGCTCGGATCAGACGCTGCGCGTGTGATGGCCTGCAACAACATCGTTGCGTTCGTTACTATCGTGACCGCCCCTGTCTCTGCTGCAACCAGATCATTGCTCATTTCGCCTCCTTCTTCCGGCGCTTGACCGGCGAGGTCGCGCCGCAGCGGCAAGTTTTGAATCTATCTCCAACCGTCGCATAAACGCCGCCGCCGAGATGCTCAAAGTGCGGCTTGCTCCACTTATGCCGCCCACGCGCCCAGCAGACTATCCGCAGGAGGGATTTCATGTGGCCTTTCCTTCTTCTCTGAGTACAAACAATTTGCCCTCTTCACCGCATTCCCCCGATTTGGAGCGCGCAGTCTCACAGAATCCACGGCTGGCTTCTACCCCGCGCACAAAAATAGAGGTCGAGCCATGAATGGCGACCATAGAGCAACGGTCGTAAGCGCCCCCAAGTTCAGAGCAGAGATAGTGTTTGCAATGCTTGCATAAACGAATCATGTTTTCCCCTTATAGCGCCTTGGCGGGCGGATAGTTATGCGGCCTTGGATATGATGGCGGGAACGAAAGGAATATCGGCCAGTTGCAGCGTCTTAGTGTCCTGCGCGCCGCCGGTGGTTCCATAGCGATGCTGCATTTCCACGATTTTTAGCAGCTTGCCGCCGACATTGCAGACCGCATTCCCCACCTGCGGGGTAACGCGACCAGCAATCAAATCGCCCATCATGGCCGACATTACATTTGCGAAGTCTGCCCCCGTTCGGATACCACGTTCCGAGATTGCGAGCGATTGGGGTTTGTCATTCCCGCCAGAATTCGGCGATTGGTTCGTAGTAGATGTTTGGCTTTGCGTATCCATTGTGATTCTCCTTTGGGATGTTTAGGGCCTTCAATGTACCAGCGTCTAAGATCAGCCTTGCGTTTTTCTCTTACTTGTTCCTGTGTTCGATTCTTTGTTCCTGATGCTAACGACTTCAAAAAATGTGCGCGTTTGTATTTCTTCAAACATTCAGCACATCGCGTACCAGTTTCCCCACTTTTCGTTAATTTGTGCTTTAGCTTTTTTGGGCGACATATTCCACAATCTATACATAGTCCATGCACAGAAGGCACGCCTTTACCGCGCCGTGGGATGCCGAGCTTGACAAAAACATTAAGAACAGACTTGTGATTTGTCCCGCACAAATCCGCAATCATTGGTGTGGTTAATTCATCAATCCAATACAATCTCGTCAGCCACTTCTTGTCTCGTGGGATGATTTTCCCGTGATTGCCAACTTTTGCCATGCCTCGCATGGTGCGCCTATCTAACCCGGTATGTCAAGCAATATTTATTGCAGCGTTTTCAGCATTTTAGCCCCTTAGTTGACATTTAGCCAAGATTGGCTTGATAATGCCGATCATGGCAATCTATTCAACAGCATACTTTAAGGCGCGCGGACGCAGCGGCGGCATCAAGGCGGCTAAATCGCTTACCAAGGCGCAGCGCATTGAGCGCGCACGCAAGGCCGGACTCGGCAACCGGAAAAAGAATGGCAAAGCAACTCGCGCTTGACCTGCGCGGCGACATTTGGGCGCAGGAGTTTGAAATTTTTAGCATATTGTATGGAGTGCGTTGTGTGGAAGATATAGCTCAGTGGCACGACGGCCATATGGTGAAAGCCGTTAGTCGGCAGACGAATGGTAGAGCGAGATCGGCAGATCGGGGTCGCGGGTTCGAGTCCCGCTATCTTCCACAGAGCGCATTCAGTAATGCGTAGCCGCGCCAAGCCGCAGACCAAGCGCGAGCAGGCGATCTGGTCTAACATGGTGGACCAGCACTATGCCACGTTGAGCGGGAAGCCTGCCAAGTTTCAGCAGGAAGTCCCGCCGGCCAGAGCGCCGCGAAAGCCGTCAGGCGAGATACCCGAAGCGGACATCTTGAAGGCGATCATGCAATTGCTGCATCGGCACCCGAAGGTTGCGCGGGCATGGAGGCAGAACAGCGGCGTGATGCCTCTACAATACGGAGATAAAACTCGTTATTTCCGGGCCAACACAGCGCGAGGAATGTCGGATATAGCTGGCGTCTTAAAGACGGGGCGTGCGTTTTTTATCGAAGTAAAATCACGTAAAGGTGTTGTTCATGAACATCAACAGCGATTCCTTGATGATGTCAAGGCTGGAGGGGCTTTAGCATTTGTGGCACGCGGAATAGACGACGTATTAAAACAATTGGAATCCGCATAATGGGAAGGAAAAATCCAGCCTTGGCCCTTCGGAATACGACGCATGGTATGCGTTATACGCGGGAATATTCCACTTGGAGCGCAATGGTTCGACGCTGCACGACACCTACACATCAGGCATTTAGAAATTATGGTGCGCGTGGTATTACTGTTTGCGAAAGATGGCATAAATTTGAACATTTTTACGCGGACATGGGGGACAAGCCTATTGGGCTTGATTTAGACAGAATAGATAATGAGAAAGGATATTCACCTGACAATTGTCGATGGGCCACAAGAAAGCAAAACATCAGAAACACACGAAAGACTCTCAAGATAACGATTGGCGGGATTACTCGCTCGGCTACTGAATGGGCGGAAATGTTTGGGTTTGAACGCCATATCATAAGAAACCGATACGCAAAAGGGGTTCGCGGAGAGAATTTGCTTAGGGAGCTTTGTTCTGGAAGGGAACTTATTCGTTCCGTTGACGACGTAATCGCAAAACTACAGGAGGCATGATGCCAAGCAAGACAAGCCGCGACCATCACGTCCGCAAATTCCAGCCGCTGAAGCCGGGCGAGGTCCGGGGGCGCGAGTGGATACCGTTCACGCGGCTGCTATGCGGGGCGGATGTGTGGCGGCGGATTCAGTCGTACAGAGCGATACCGAGTAAGAACGTATGAAAGTCTGGATAACAAAGTACGCTCTAACGCAAGGAATCATGGAAAGCGAAGCAGCGGAAGCGGGAGATTCGGTGATATGCCAGCGCCGGAAACGAATGATAAATGCAGTCGTTTTCATCGGCGAGGTGGTTTACACGGATTATTTCCACGGAGAGGGCAACGAATGGCATCTAACGCGAGCATCCGCAGTGCGGCGTGCAGAGAAAATGCGTGAAGCTAAGATGCGAGTGTTGCAAAAACAAATCGTTAAGCTACGTTGTAAGGTATTCAAATGACCGGCTTCAACGCGAGGAATTGCCCGATCATGGCACCGTGGACGCTGGCCTTCCGCGCAGAGTTCGGCGATGATGTTCTGGTCACCCGGCTTGACGAAAACGCCGTGACGCACGGCAAGCCGTCGCAGGGAAATTACATTCAGCCGGTCATCGAGACAGCAGCCAAGCCGAAACAATAAGGGGCGAGCATGGCAGGGGACACTTCCGCGCTGGATGCGGCGATGGCTGATCCGCTCTCGATTCCTGAGGCGGGCGTCAGGGCGATAGCTAGGAACCTGAGCAAGCTGCACGCGGTATGGGCGGACATGTCCAAGGACTGCCGCATCGAGCTGCTAAACCGGGCGCACCAGGACTACACGCTGCACGCCGAGCGCTGGGCGGATCTACCGGGCGACGTGCGGCAGGCGATCACGGACCGGCTGCATGCTGACCTGCGGTTCTGGACCGTCGTTGGCGCGGACTGGTTGACTAGCGGCAGGCTATGAACCCTTGGCGCGATAAGCGGGTCATCGGCAATGCTGTCTTGTATCTAGGCGATTGCCTCGAAATCCTGCCGACGCTGCCGAAGGTGGACGCGGTGATTACTGATCCGCCGTATGGGATCAATTACAGTAAATACGAGTCACACGTTGATGATCCTGCACTTTACCCGCAGATGATGGCGGAATTGCAAAGACTCGCAGAATCGCTACTCACTGACGGGTGGATGTGCGTCTTTCAAGCGGCGAAAATGGCGCACCGATGGGCGGAATGGTTCGGGGACAAATGGCGCTTAGTGGCGCTCCCAAAGACGTTCGTCCAGATTCTCCCCGGCATCGGGCCGACGTGGGCGACGGACTACGCATTGATATGGCCTATCGGGAAGCCAACGCAACGCGGCAAGTCGCGTGATTGGTTCGTACAGGAAACAAGCGATATGTCGCTTCGTCCAAAAGGACACCCGTGTCCGCGCCCGCTGTCTGGAATGGTCCACCTGGTAGAGGCGCTATCTGAGAGTGGGCAAGCGGTGCTTGACCCCTTCATGGGCAGCGGCACCACCGGAGTCGCGTGCATGAATTTGGGCCGCAAGTTTATCGGGATCGAGATCGAGCCGAAATACTTCGACATCGCCTGCGAGCGCATAGAAAACGCACAGCGCCAGCAGAGAATGTTTCCATGACCCGCTACATGATCGTGCCGAACGAGGGCGCGGTCACGCTGGCCGCAGGCATCGTCGGCACGCGCTACACGGTCGAATCGCTGGCAGAGGTCCGGGCCAACGGCGGGCGCGAGGTGTTGACGGGTGAGGATTGCCTGCTATTCCCGGACGCTGCCACGGCAGACGAAATGGAATCCTTAGCGACCGGCTTGGCGCTTCTGTGCCGGGAGGTCGCGGTCATCAGACAGCCGAAATCCGGCGCGCTCACCTTGGAAGCCATTGCCGAGGCCGGCTGGGGCTGGCCAAAATTCCGCCCGTGGGCGCGGTCCCATAAAGTCGTTATCCCGGCGCCGGACGGGCGCACGGTAGAATTAGCAAAGCCTGATACAGAATTACCTTCCGAAGTGGTGGCGGCAAGCGGCGGTGGGGATCTTCCAAAGATGGCTTTGCAAAAGGCACCTTCCCATAAACGCCTGCCGTCCACCACTTCACCTGACAACGCAGGCTCCCCGGAGGCAGATTCCCCTATCGGCCTTCCGGGCAAGCAATCGCTGGACGCGCCGTCGCCTGGGTTCCATGCCCCCCACGACGCTGCGCTGGGTGAGCCTGCACCCCTATTCGAGAATCCACCGCCGGAAGCCTACGAGGAGGCATGTAGCCCCGCCAAGCCCATTTCGGCGGCGCGGGCGTATAACCCCTACGTCAGCCACGTAGACGCTTCTGGCGCCCCGGATTGGCCAGAGCCGCTCGACCTGACGCGGGCGCTGTATTGGGGGCTGCCGATGCCCCTTGACTTGGTTCCGGTGCCAATACAGCCCTTTGTGAAGGATAACGCTGACCGGCTGGGCGTAGGCTATGGCCCGGTCTGGTTCGGCGTCCTAGGGGCGCTGGCGGGGCTTTCTGACGATTTTATCCGGCTTCAGATCAAGGAAAAGGACGACTGGACCGTGCATCCTGTGGTCTGGCCGCTGGTCATCGGCGGGCCATCGTCCGGGAAATCCCCGGCCATCGAAGTGGCGATGAAATGGGTGATGAAAAAAGACACCGAACAAGTATTGGAAAACACGCGCAAATTCAAGGACTACGAGCATCAACTGAAGATTTACGAGGATGATTGCGCGGCGGCGCGCAAGGCCAAAACAGCGCGCCCGCAGGAACCTCAGACACCCACGCTGCGGGAATACTGGCTGAACCAAGGCACGCGCGAGGGGGCTGTGCGAATGTTGCAGTACAGCCCAAAACTGTGTCTATACATGGACGAAATCTCGGGGTGGTTAAATTCCAACGATCGCTACGTTCCGGGCGGCAAGGGTTCCGGCGACCGGGAATTCTGGTTGTCATGCTTCAACGGCGGACCGAGCAAGACGAGCCTAGCCGGACGCACGGTATCCGTCCCGAATGCCAGCGTTGTACCATGCGGCGGCTCAACGCCCAGTGCGATGCGACTGGCGGCTGGCGGCAAGCTCCAGTCAGACGGCCTGCTTGCCCGCATGCTGGTCTGCATGGTGCCTGACGCCAAGGAGGAAGGCACGGACACAGATCCGGACACCGCCGCCGCTGCCGTCTATGACCGCATCCTGACTAATCTGATTGACATGCAGCACGCGGCGACGGTGAAGCTGGCCCCTGACGCCTTGGCTATCTACCGAGCATTCTGCGCTGACCTGACGGCACGCATCAAGTCCGAGGATTCGGGCGAACTGGCCGGGGCGCTTGGCAAATGGTATGGCGTATGGGGGCGCGTCGCACTGATCTATTTCCTGGCCGATTGCGCCGCGCATGGACAGGTTCCGCTCGATGGCGACCTGATCCCGGCAGCTATCACCGCGCAAGTGACGGATTTCTTCGCTTGGCAATTGACGCATCAGCAACAATTCTGGCATGAGGTAATGAGCGATAAGAAAGGCCGCGGCTTCGCGCAGCGCATTGCCAAATATATTCTGGCGAATCCCGATTTAACCACGCTGAATTTCCGCGATCACGTTGCGCGGGCGGATTGGAAGGCGCTGGATGCATTGAAGCCGTGGGAGATTCAGGATGCGGTCAACATGCTCATCAATGCGGCCTGGCTAAATCCCATCGGCGACAAGCGCAATACCTACGGCGTCCCGTTTGCCTACGACATCAGCCCGAAGATTCGCGGCATGTTCGAGGCTAGGCGCGAGCAGGAAATCGAGCGCCGCGCCCGTGACCGCGACGAATTGCAGGCCATGCGCGATGCGGCTAGGGAGCCGGGGGAGGACTAGCTTTGCGCGCGGCCAGCCATGCCTGAACCTTTTTAGGGGAGCCATGGCAAGCGGATGGAGCGTCGTTATAGAGGTACGCGCAGAATGCCGGCAGGTTGGCAAGGTTGTCGTCGTCGGCCCTGCCGCAGGCTTCCATTAGATTATTCTCCAGCACCGCAGTCAGGAAACCTCCGACTGGCCGGTGCTGCTCAATGTAGGCTTTCAAGGATTCAAGCATATGCTCTTGGATGTAGAACGTGCGGAAACAGTAATTCATGTGTCATCCCCTTAAAAATTAGCCGTCAGAAAAAACAGCGCGATCAGGCTGACGACGATAATCAGCGCGGTCTGCCTGATGTGCGGCAGATCGTGCTCGCCGTTGAAGCCGGTGCGGTGGTCGGTCATACTGGGCTTCCCGAATATCTCGTAGTTGTCTTGTCGAACGTAAGAGGTTCTCCGCGTCGCCCAAGATACTCCTCGCGTTCATCATTCCAGACTGCGCGCCGGTATTTGCCGCCGCAGTGGCATTGGCGATCTGCGAGACAAAATCCCCGGTAGTGCGGAAAATAGCGCGACGTAAAACACAGTTGGCAATAGGCGGTCATGGTGCCCCCTTCTTCCGCTCGGCAAGCATGGCGTCGGCGTAACTCCAACGCCACTCAATAATGTTTTTCATTGATCGCTCGCCGTCATGCCATGATTCGTAAGGTTCTGGAGCGTGAGCAGCGAAGTAATCGCGCAGGGTCATGCCGTGCCGTAAATCCGTGGCGCGGCGTGTGTCGTCATGTTCACCAGTGATTTGCCATTGCGTCACAACTGGAAACGCTGGCCCGCCATCATCTTTCATCATGTTTCCCCTTTCTCTGTTCGTCCGCGATCACCGCAGCCTGCCAGAGCAGCCAGAAGCAGGTGACGATAAAAACGCACAAGGCTAGCCAGGTCATGCCTGCCTCGCTTTGGACAGCGCGGTGCGGGCAGCAGCGTATCGCGCTAGGTGCTTAGGCGAATGCGGACTTCCGCTTGTCTTGTGCGCGCACACATCACCATTGACATACGCTTCCAGCGCCGACAGCAGATCGTCGCGCTGCCCCTTTGTATGCGCCAATGCGTACAAAATATCCTCGGCGGTTGGCTGCGCTCGCGTGTACCAATCGGCGCAATCCTTACCGGCCGGCTGCGGTACAGTGCTATGTGTCGATGGTGTCCATTCCTTCGTGTGCTGCGTCTTTTCGGCTGTCATGTCGGCACCTTTGGGTAGAATTGTCGCACTAGGTCGGCGCATCTGGCGAGTGTGTTTTTCTTAGCAGCAGCATCAGCAGCAGCATCAGCAGCAGCAGCAGCAGCATAAGCAGCATAAGCAGCATAAGCAGCATCAGCAGCATCAGCAGCATAAGCAGCATCAGCAGCATCAGCAGCATAAGCAGCATCAGCTGCATAAGCTGCATAAGCAGCAGTTGCTGCTGCTGCATAAGCAGCAG
>ERZ1292644.229-Hain-H14-01um-R2-229-length-41487-cov-30_pt1 | contig 41487 bp, 65 predicted proteins | sample MGYA00564402_ERZ1292644 | MGnify/ENA primary metagenome ERZ1292644 (study PRJEB36523, sample SAMEA6512644) | groundwater metagenome | collected 2019-01-09 | study: AquaDiva: Metagenomics assemblies of 32 groundwater samples
ATATCCTCTAAAATAACTTCGGCCGGCTCTTGTGGTTTTACAACTTCACTGTTGGGCGCAGTCACTTCGCCATTAACGACTGGGTTTTGTATTTCCATACTTTTGCGATTTAACGTCTCGCTTGACATTGGTTAGTTTAACGACATAACGAGGTCATGTTAATAATTACTCAGCCCGGGCAATCCTGTTTTCAAGGTTGCTTAAGCTGGTTACTTTTAAGTCCTGTAATTCTTTATAAAGAGCTAACAATCGGTCTTTTTCTGACTTAACAACTGTTATTGGAATAGTTGTTTCGTCGGCAAATACTTCTGGTTCAATATATTCAACTTTCTTTTTGGGTCTTCCTCTTGGCATGTTTTTAAATTTAATGATAATTTACTTAGCTTGAAATTATTCCCCTATCTCGAAGACGAGTTAACAGAGAATTCAACTGTGCTCTGGTGTCGGCTAAATCAAGCACAATGTTATTTATTTCTCTTATATTTGCATCTTGTTGATCTCCAACAGCACCTGCTGCCGCTGTTGATGCTGTGGTATCTCCAACATTGGATATAACAACACCCTCACGAAATGTTTCCATTATATGTACCAAACTTGAATCTTTTATTATTTCTGGCATATTATTTTACTTCACTTTTAATTACTTTTGACGCCTCGGTATAAACAATTTCTCGTTTATACTTCGGGTACTTCGACCTTTCGTGAACTTCTAATAATTCTTGCGCCATCTCTGGTAAAGTCATCTTGCTTTCAATCTTGAGAGCGTTTGCGTAAACTTCGTCGTGGGGCATATTGGGATAGTTAGCGTGCAGTTTCTCGTGGATAATCGTATTTACCACGTCTCCCTTTTTAGGGTTTATTTTAATTTCTTCGTTCCCATAATCAGTTAAGCCATACACTGGAACTTTAGTATCGATGATGATATTAAAATCTTTTTCTGCCATACTTTTAACTCTGAATTAGATTATTACTTCTCAGTTTAGCTACTAAATCACTGACCGTCTTATTTAAGGCGTCAATATCTATTCTAAGATTATCAATTCCTCTGATATTTTCATCTCGCTGGTCGCCCGAAGCATCGGCGGCTGTTGAGGCAGTAGTTGCAACAGTGTTCACTCCACCGTTGACTAAGAATGTATTAAGATGTCCCTCTAATTGATTTGACATATTTTTATATTATTTTAATTTTAAACGTTTCTTACGAATAATGCGGAGACACTTATGACCGTACCACTAATATCCCCAGTTCCCTCGTTTTTAATGGTCCAAGTCGTAGCAGCCGTGCCTTGCGGAACAGGAACAGAAAAGTCCCTGGATATAGTATTGTTAGCTGGAATAACAATAAGCTTGGTAACAGATCCACCCGTAGTCTCTCTAATGCCCAGTGTCACAGCTGCTCCCGAAGTATTAGCGCAAGTAAGTTCAACCAAGTCGTTAAATGCGCCGGCCGTCCCAGACAGTAGGGTCACCTCAGCTAAGGTTGCGGTATCAGCAGAAGCTGTAAAAATCAAATCTCTTACCTGATGAACGGTAATAACCTGCCTTCCAAGGTCATCGAAAGAAGCGTTAACTCTCGCCCCATCAACTACCGCTGTAGGATTAGTGGTACGAGAAACCCCGCCTATTTTAGTAGGGAATCCACCATCGGGGCCGCCTGCTGGTTGATTTCCTTGTGAAAATACTTCAAACATATATTTTTATTTTAATAATTGATTAAGTTGTTGCTCTAATGATTCTCTTGACGACCTTGGAGAATCGATAGCCTGCAAGAGAGTTTTATAAACTGTATGATAAGGAATAAACTCGGCTTTTTTAGATTGATCAGTGTTCAAGTCTTTCCATTTGCCTTCGATAACATCTATTTGGCTTCTACAGAATTGCTTTACATCTTCCAGTGTCAATTCTTCCTTTGATAAAATCTTTTCCCATTCGTCCCACTTTTGTTTTTCAGTAGGAGAGTTATCTGGCATTGGCGAATCATCTAATTCACTAAAACTTTTTATGCCTCTTTTTTTAAGTAATTTTGCTAAAAGTCCGTGCATTTATGTAAATAGCGACATCCTTAAATAAGAATGCCGCCTTTGTATGGTTAAGCTTTTAAATTGTTGTTATAAGTATAGCACATCTAAATTTTTTTATCAAATTATCCAGCATTCATAAGAAGTAAAGTCGGATAAAGAACCACAGCTCCGCCTCCAGCCGCTGGAAACCTATCAGTAGTTCTATCCCATTCGCTTCCGTGTTGAACGCCCGCAGTAGCAAAAGAAGATTTGATTGTGGTAGTAAAAGCGGAGTATCTTTTATATGATTGAGTTGGAGCTGAACCATCTGAAACTATATTATTAGTTCCATCCCAAGTACCTCCACGAGGAGTCACAATAGCCGATAAACTAAAACTGGATTTTACTGTTGAAGTGAATGCTGAATATCTGGTGTATCTAAGGTTAACAAGTTCAACTCCCAAGATATTAGTACCATCGTGACTAATATCCCAATGACTTTTTCCTGTGAAAACTGTGCTACTGGTAATCGTGGAAGTAAAACCGCTATGGTAATGGATTTTGTCGGCTGCTGCATTATCGTAAAAACTGTTAGTATCATTCGCCCCTATTGTAATTCCTTGAGCTGAACCAGTGCTATGAACCCAACTGACCTTCAAAGTAGTCGTAAAAGCAGAAAATCTTCTCTGTTTGGTTGGAGCGACATTATCTGCTATATAAGAATTGGGTGTGCTGTCGGCAGTAAAGTTTTGGATAGTCCCACTCGGAGTTATTGAGCTATTCACAGTAGAAGTAAAAGCAGAGTAAAGTAATACTTTTGTTAAGTTAGCACCCGCTAAATTTCCTAACCCAAAATTTGCCATTTATTTATTCTTAAATTCTAAAACTTTTAATAATGAAAGTTCCTTGAAATGGTCGCAGATGTAATCGTAATGAGCCCAAACCCTGAACCCTTTTGCTTTGGCTTGCTCGCAGAAGTGGAAATCAACTCCCAAATCCATCGTGCCATCTTTATTCCACTTTCTCGTAAAAGGGGCTTCCAAACTCTCTAATACTTTTCTCTTGATAAGAACACATCCGCTTCCTACTGCATCAACTTCCTGAAGCCCTACTCTGTTTTCGTGCTGTTTGTAACCGTCTTTAACCTTATCCATCGCCACCCAGTAAATCGGGAAGGAGTCTATATCATTCCATTGAGGCGTTGGACAAGCCACTACATCCAAGTTTAGGGATATTAAATCAATTGGGTTTCTTTGTGGTGGATTGTCATCGTCTATTATAAGCAGATAGTCCCATTTTTCTTGTTTAATTTTTAAAGCAACTTGAGATAAGTTGTTCTCGTATGTTTTAACACTTGGAAAGTATATCTTTGAAATCACTCTTGGGTCTTGAGATATTTGAAAGCACATAGTCGTCACCTCTGGTCTTATCCAGCCCATATTACAAACCGCTACTAAAACTCTCGGCCTTATGTATTCTGGCATCGGATATTCTCTTTTAACTTTTTCTATTATTTCCGCTCTGTCCATATCTCCTTTATGTAATTTTTCCATTTGATTATTTTGCATTATAAGCTCCATTAAATAATTGCTTATCTGTTTAAACTTTATTTGATTGGATAATCGCAGATAAAAGTCGTAATCAGCATTATGGGGATAATCAAGGTCAAACTTCATTCCTTTCTTATACTTTGCAAATACCACGCAAGAAGCTAAAAAGTTTCCTTCTCTGTATTCTCTTAAGTTAAATACTGGGTATTCGCTCTCTCCTATCTCCTCGCCACCCTCATTAAGAAATCTTATATTACCAAATAACGCTTCGTATCCTTTCATTTGCTTTTCAACTTCATTAAAAGCGTTTGGGAGTAATCGGCAATCGCAAGCCATTGTGAAGAATATATCGCCTTTCATTCTTTCTAAACCATAATTTATTTTTTCAAATGTTCTAACCAAATCGGTGTAAAAATATCTAATTCTTTTGTTTTTGAAACTCTTTACAACGTCTTCCGTTTTGTCAGTTGAACCACCATCTATGATTACCAGCTCTGAACTAATATCTTGTGTTAAAAAACTATCTATCGCCTCCCTGATGTATCGCTCTCCGTTTAACACTGGCATTATTGCCGAAATCATTTTGGTAGTTTAGCTAAATATCCTCTCTTTAAGTTATTAACAATCCCTATTCTCGGATTAGTCGGGTCTAACGCCTCATTGTCTTCAACCGTCAAGGAAATCGCTAAATCCTTCTTTAACTTAATACTCATCAAAACATCGTTATTGAAAAACTGCGAGGGCTCTTTCTTATGAGTGGCAAACCACGCTTCAGCTTCGGCATCTGTTATAGCCACAACTCCGCCTCCAGATCGAGCAATATAAGCATCAGCCCTGTCTTTTGGAAGAGCTGTTAAGCCGTATCTAAATCCATCAATATCTGTCGGACATCCATCATCACAATAATTCATTCCGATGCCATACTGGTCTATCTCATAGCCATCGTGCCCTATTGGATGGCTTGAACCATCGTCTCTTCTTTTTATCGCGATTTTTATTGCTTGATAAATCATGTTTTTAATTTAATTATACTTCTTTACTAAATAATGCTCCCACGGTTACTGTAGTTCCGGTAATATCAGGCATGTCTACTGTCCAAGTGTCGGCTGCAACGTCTTGAGGGATTGGGGTAGTAAGCGAAACACCAGCTGTTCCATTAGCGGGAACTCTGATTGAAGTTTGTACGCCGCCAGCAGTGGCAGCACGAAAGTCAACTGTTACCGCGGCATCGGAATTATTAGTTGCCATTGCGTAAATCAGGTCAAAGTATATCCCTGTGGCTCCTGCTAATAAAGTTGTTTCTGTTCCATTAGCTATGCTCACATAAGCAGTTTGTAGTAGTCCACGAGTTTGAACTGGTCTAACAATTGCTCTTCCTATTCCATCAGTAGCGATAGGTTGATAATCACCATCAGCGGCAAAGGTAGTATTGGTGCTATTGCGAACTGATAAAGCCATAAACCCAGTATCACCAGAAGCGTGAGCCGCATCCTCAGCCTTGTTTTCCGTTACCGAAACACTCCAGTTTGCTCCTGATAACTGATAAGCCCTTATGCTATCTGTGGCATCAACTAAATCTCTAATATCTAAATCTGTAGACGATACTGGTTGAGTTCCTGTAAGTTCTACTTTGACCCTGTTGTCTGGGTTCACTACATTTGACGCTATTGTTGTTGCGAATACATCAGTAATATTGACGGTCCAGTTTGCTCCACTTACTTGAGCCACTGGAACAGAGGTTGCCCGCAATTCAGCATCGGTCAATCCGCTTGACCCAGTTTCAACCGACACCCTTAATCTGTCATCGCTGTTTATAAGACTTGAAGCAACAGTCGTTCTGAAAGCGTCATTAACACTAACCGACCAGGCAGCCCCAGAAACCTGATGAACTAATTGAGAAATATCCTGCTGGGCTACATTAACACTCCAAACGGCTCCAGATGCTTGGGCAACTGGCACGGAAGATGCTCTTAGCTCAGTATCGGTTAAGCCAGCAACGCCGGATTCCGCGGACATTCTCAATCTTCCATCAGAGTTTAACAAGTTAGCCCAAGCGGAGTTAGCAATATCGCTTATTTTATTTACTTTAAATCCTCCGCCACCGCTGCCACCGACAATTGTTGTCAGATTTTCAAGCAGATTAACTGGTTTGCCATTAGCATCCCTCAACTGAACTGGGAGCGGGTTATTCAAATTAACTCCCATTAACTGAACCCAGCCTTTAATAGGAATATCCCCATCTGGCCATTTAATATCGGGAATCTTTATAGGAGGAACATTAACAGTAACCTCTGGTTTAGGGACTACAATTTTAGGGGGGATTTGTTCAGGAACATTAAGAGTAATATTCGGTTCAGGAACATTTATATCCGGTAATCTTATTTTAGAAATAGCGTTTAGAATCTCTTCTTTGGGTATTTTAGAGTTGGAAGCAATCTCATTTAGAATAGGTTTTAAAGTATCAATTATAGCTGGGCCCAAACTCTTAATAAGCTCCTGATTGAGCTTCTTTTGAGCGATGACTGAATCCAGCGCTTCTTTGGCTAATTGTAAGGGTGTTTTATCAGGCATTTATTTGAGCTAATTGTCCCTGAATTTGTTCGGCTAACTGGGCTTCGTTGGGTTGCGGTTGGACTCCCGCTTGTTGATTCGCTTGCTGTGTTTGCAATTGGTCTTCAGCTTCTTCCACCTGTTTTAACTCTTCAGGGGTTAAATCAAGCATTTCAAGCTCTCTCTTTTGAGCAATCTTTCTTAAGGCGAGATTATTAGGAAATTGGGATAAAACAAACTGGAACTTCTGAATGCCTTTTAAGTTCTCGGTTTCTTGTTCTGAAGTTGAACTGACTATGGGTTCATAGCCATCAGCAGATTTCCAATCACTTTTCATTACGGACTTTTGGTAAGCTTTCCCACTTCGGCTGACTTTGAACAGCTTAATCATCTTTGGAGCGTTCGCATCCATTAAAGCGCTCCACTTCTTAGCGAACTCATACCAAGCCATACGATAAAACTTCGCCATTCCTATGGTTCTCTCATTTGCTTTGCCTACGAGTATCTGAACCTCGCCTAAGGTTTGCTGGCCTTTTTCTGGCTCACCCTTCTCAATAGCGGTAGCTCCTGAGCCTCTTTCCACTATTTGAACTAAAGCGTTGATGGCAAGTAAGGTATCGTCCAACCCTGAAATCTCCACTGGTTTAATAACTTTGTTAATGTCGTCTCCTGGAGGAGCAGGAAGCATCATACCCGGGCCGGGAGTATAGGTCTGGGGCGTGTAGTTCTGCCCCGGTAAGAACCAGTGCATTTGAAAGTTCTTCAAGGTTCGGTTCTCAATTAACTGGCTGAACCAGACGTTTAAGACCTTATTAGGAGTCCTTACGAGGTCAGCCACTGAATCAGGATATATGTCATTCGTCTCTGGGTCTTCGCTCCAGACTACGAATGGCCAGAAATCAACACCGATTAGGCTTTCTAAGGTCTCGTTCATCAGTTCTATCTTGTCATCTGCGTAAACTACCACTCTTTTTTCGAAGTCTTTGGTCTTTTGATTCCAAATCTTTGTATAATGTTCCGTTAAGTTGACTATCCTATCGCCGCCAGCAAAGAGAGGAAAGTCCTTATGGTCAAGTCCCATACTCTTTAAGCGTTCCTGTTTCACTTCCCACTGTTCTTTGTTTAACTGGCTCTGAACTATCCCAGGAGTAGAATCAACCCATATCTTAAGCTCTTCCTTGCCCTTACTCGTATATCGTTCATCAGCTAATATCGCCCTGACATTCTTAAATATATTCTGGTGGACTATAAACCTTGCCGATTCTAAGTCGTAAGGCTTCATCAAAGGGTCAAATGTAGTATCGTAGATATCCAAAACATCTGGTAATACCCCGGTTTCGTCTATGTTCAGCTTCTTAACGCTGAACCCATAGAGAAGAACATTCTTCTTATCAAGAATATCTATAAGCTCCAGCTTGTTGGTCTTGCTGAAATCATTCCAAATCTCTTGGAAGAACAACTCTTTCTGTTCGTCGCCTCCGAGTTCTTTCCATTCAATCTCTGGCGGGTCGTCTATGCGTGAAAGAAGCGTTTTAACAGTTTCTTTCATCAGCGGTATGTTAACCGCTTGACGTTGGGTTAACCTATTGGTTTTGACTTTATTGCGGTATAAAAGATAATTATCGTCCCAATCATCGTGTTTGCGTTTCTGTAATTCAAGAGCCGCTTTCTTTTCATCAATAAGCCGCTCCATTAGTATGGAAAGAGTCCAATTTCCTTTTAAAATATCGTAAGCCATAATTTATAAAAATAAGCAGCCGCTTTGATTGCGACCGCCTTTGTTGAGGTTAGGTTAGTAATTCAATTATAGCATAAACAAAATCTTTTTACAACTTTCTTCGTCTTCTCCAAGGCCAATAGTCCAGTTCCACACCTTGAAACACACCCTCGCTGTCAAAATGAATGATAGCGCTTCCTCCTCTGATGCCATCTAAAGCGCCCTTCTCAATGAGAATCGTAAATATCTCAATGTATTTGGCGAGGCGTTCATCTGTGGCATAAAACTTTTCAACTGGTAGTTTTAGTTCAATCATATTTAATATCCTAACTCCGGGTAGTAAGGTAAAACCGGAGCAGAGGGTTTATAAATAATCGGATCTGATTGTGTAACGGCTTCCATAGAGAGAGCGTATCTTAAAGCGTCTAAGGCGTGATCGTTTTCTTTGATTGGGTTTTCTTCTTCATTATGGTCAGCTTTCTTCTCTGGATAAGAATAAGTTTCAAGTTCCCATATAAGATTAACGCATGATTCGTGAATAAATAATCTATTTGCTTTAAATAACTCTCTGACAACATTGATGCCATTCCTGATACTGTCTTTTCCTTTTAATACTTCTCTAATGTTTATGTTTTTTCTTTTTAGTTCCTCAATGCCAGCTGCTGATTCTGGGTCAGGATAACACTCATTCCATTTAAGGGCTGATACATAATCAGCAATCTGAATATCTGTTTGTTGTCTCTTATACCACTCATCGGAAACAAAATATTTTCTATCGTTATCTTTCCTAATTGTTATGGCGGCCGCTGGGTTAGTGAACCCAAAGTCCACACCGCCAAATAACTTAGATTGTCCTTTCATAACGTCTTTGTAATCGCCTTTGTAAACATGCTGGTCTCTTGAGAATTCTTTATAAACAAGACCCGCTGTCTTTCTGAAGTCCGCCAGATACTCTTGAGCGAATCTATCCTCTGGGAGTTCTTTGCGTGCCTTATCAACTTCCTCTTGAGGAACAAATGGATTGTCATAGGTTGTAAAGTGAAAAGAGGCGTAATCTTTATCTTTGGCCGGCCAGTTAAACAAATCGTAGAAATGATTGAATCCTTTAGGAGTACTGATAAAAAGAACTTCGCCTCGTTTGTCCGTTAAAGTTGGTCTTAGAACTTCCTGCCAATTAACCCAGAAGTTTCTATATTGGGAGATTTCATCTAATACCAAGAAATCAAATGCTTGGCCTCTAAGAGTCTCTACTGATTCCCAACCTCTTAAAACAATCTTTGATGTGCCGCCAAATTTGTTAACAACATTTATCTCAAGACGTGATTCATTAACTTGTCCGGACATTATGGGAACGCATAGTTGCTTTAACATATTCCAAGCTATGTCTCTGGCCTGTTGATAGGTCGGAGCAATGTAAGCTACTGAACAGTTTTCTTTACTACTTGCTATTGCAACCATTGAGTAAACAGCTAAGGTGGTCTTGCCGAATCTTCTACCACAGTTAACTACTCTGAATCTATGAGAATCACTCGCTATCTGTTCCTGTGCTTTGTGGAAGTCCATGTTTTTGCATTAAAGAACTTGGTAAATAAAGAGGCAGTCTAATTTCTCCATCAACTTTTAAACTCTGTGGGGTAGCGTGAAGCTTATCTAAAATCTTTCTCATGTCAGCGCCAACGGTCGCTAATTTCGCATAATCTTTATTGTTATCTTTACCATCTAAAACTTTTTCAACCAAAATCAAATACTTGCTGAGCATTTCTCTCATCTTTCGCAGTTGGTCTCTTTCAAATTCATATCCTTTTCTGCCTTCCGGGTTTCCTGATTGTCCCTCTTTAAATGGCATTGTTGTTAGCAATAATTATTTTGGCTTTATTAAGCCCCTTTTAAGCTTAGTACCCTCGTTTTCATTGAATCAGCTATTCTCTTAATAACATGCGCTTCTTTGTTCACGGTTTCCCAGGCCTTGTCTCTGATTTCAACGATTCTTTCTTTGGGCACTACCGTGTTTTCCATTACGCCATTCTTCCAATTCATTGTGTCTGGATCAAAGTCAGGCTTAAGATGTCCGTTTCTTAGTGCATAGTTATAAAGTTGACTCCCGGGGAATGGAATTGGAATAAAGAACGTAACATAAGGAGCACCGACCTCGATAAGTTGTTTAGCCAAGTCAATAGACCTATTCATTTCTTCTTCGGTTTCATCCGGGAATCCAATCATCATATTAACAGGACATTGAATGCCTATGTTGACTGCTTGTTTAGTTAATTCTATCACATTCATCTTATCAAGTTTAAGTTTAGCCGAAGCATATTTATTTAGAATCCTTTGAGAGCCAGATTCAACTGGGAATACTATCTGTTTGAAGCCTGAATCATGTAAGAGTTTTAAATAATCTTTATCTGGTTGAAGTTCGTTACCTACTTTGTGGAACAAATGAACCAGGTTAACTCCATTAACATCTGCGATTGAGAGGCCCTCTCCTTTGATGGTATTAAACAATTCTATAATTCTACTTTTCTTAGCCAATAAACTATCATCTTCAATAAATAACTTCTTAACTCCTAAGCTCTTAAGTATCTGAATTTCCTCTAATACTCTTGGAATGGACTTTAATCTTAACTCACCAATATCACCTTTTTCTGTTGATATGTGGCAATATTCGCATCTGAATGGACAACCTCTTGAGGTCATTATGGGGGCGTATCTGCCTTCGCTTGTGAGGTCAACTCCATGAGGTGAAGCAATCTGGTCATATTTTTCAAATAAGAGCTTGTCATAAGCTGGAATAGGTAGCTTATCAAGGTCGGTCGTTAATTTAGCTGGAGTCACTTTATGAAATCTATCTATTGTACCGCTGATTCCCATTAAGTCGTGTTCTTCTTTGACACGAGTGGCAATTTCTTTGATTGTCTCTTCTCCTTCAGAGATAGCGATTAAATCAAAAAGTTGTGTTGCTAAGAACCTGTTTATAAGATTCTTTGAATTGATGCCGCCGGCTACAATAACAGCTTCGGGATTGGTTTCTCTGGCTATCCGAGCAACTTCAAATGCCATATTGGTTTGAGGTGTGAAGTTAGAACTAATGCCTACAATGTCATATCCTTTACCCAAGAACTCTCTTAACCTCTCATTGGTCATTCCAATTCTTACAAGCCCATTGAGTAGTTTCTCATTTCTGTAGAATGTGTCTCTAAGATCATCATCTTTGGTGCCAATAGTAGCATCTAAAAGATCAGTCTCAATCCCTATTTCACGAAGCGCTCCAGCTAAATATAGTGGCCCAAGAGACCCATCTGGCCTCGGCGTCTCTATGGGCATAAGTTGGTTTGGAGGATATATGAGCGCCACTCTTGGCTCTCGTTTTATCCTTCTGTCAGTTTTTTTTTCCACACTTTTTCCTGCATGGATCTTCGCTGGCACCCCACAAGCCACTACATTATCGGGAATATCCTTGGTAACCACTGCCCCAGCGCCAATAGTTGAGTTCTCACCTATTGTAACTCCGCAAACTACCGTCACACTGGCTCCCAAAACAGCTCCTTTCTTTACCAATGTCGGTAACCAGTTTTCTTTGCTGCTTGGCGGATTCTTGTCGTTTGTGAATGTTACCCTTGGGCCAATAAAGACATCGTCTTCAATAGTTACTCCGTCAGGAATAAAGCTAAACGCTTGAATCTTGACATTATTGCCAATCTTTACGCCTTCGCCAATCCAGCAATGTGAATGAATCCTGCAATTTTCACCAATAACAGCATTCTCATGAATGTTAGAGAGCTGAGGCAACCAAATCTTAGTGTTTTTTCCAACTGACATTAAACCTCCTTATTAAAGAACTAACTTCTGTCCCTTCCGCAGGCCTACCCCAGTGGTAGGCGACTCCGATAAATACACCTTAGTTCTTTACCTTTCGACCTTTATGTTTTTAAAAAATCTTCTAACCCTTCTCTGAAGTTATATTTAGCTCTAAACCCCAATAAATTAGCCGCTTTGTCTATATTATAAACGAATCTCGTCGGGTCAACTGTTCGGATTTCTTTTTTCTCTATTTCACCATCGTATCCAGCAATTTCACAAACTAAATTTCCAGCTTCTTCAGCAGATAATTCCTCACCCGTTCCAATGTTATAAATCTGGTTCCAACGCATATCCCAAGGAGCCGTTACGGCCTTATAGTTTGCTTCAGCCACGTCTTTAACATAAGTGAAGTCATTAGATTGAACTCCTCCGTATAAAGTCGGCGCTAATCCTCTTTCGATCCTGTCTAAGAAACCACCGATAAGACCATGTCCTCGTTTCTCTTTTCCGTATAGATGAGCATAACGAAGAATAATCCAAGGAGACGAACATTCTTTTACATAAAGCTCCCCTGCGTACTTGGTACACCCATAGACAGAGTTGCCCATTGCCTGAAATTCTTCTGTAATAGGCGGCTCTTTTTTGATAGGCATATAAACCGATCCTGTGGAAGCGGCGACCAAGGGAATATGCCCCTTTGAGGCAACCCTTGCTACATTTTTTGTTCCTATAACGTTGGTTTCAAATGCTAACTTGGGATCTTTATCAGCTTCGGCAAATCTCGCAATAGCGGCCAGATGAAGTATTCTATCTGGCTGATGAGAAGCGACAAAATCCCTAAATTGATCATAATCTCTAATATCGTAACGATCCATCAAATCAAAACCCACAACTTCCAACCCTTTTTCTTCAAAGAGCTTCTTTGTTTCGGTTCCCACGAAGCCCCTGTCTCCAGTAATTAAAATCTTCATATTTCTTTAATATAAGCATTAAGCATAATTTGTAATTCTCTTAGGGCATCGATCTGCTGGTTAATACCCTGAACACCATCAGGAAATTCAGCCGTAGACTTTGAGCCGCTAACTTCCAAATCAAGACCTTTCATCTGACCTAACAATCTCTCTATATCTTTATCTAAAAGAACTTTCTGATCGTCTAATCGGGCAATATCTCCAGCCTCCATTGTCGGTTTTTCTTTTTGGATGGTTATTTGATTCTCCAGAGTAGCCAACTTACTTCTCATATTGTCATACTCAACCCTGATTTCTTCTCTGATTGATTGGGTTTTTGCCTTTTTAAACTCCAAATCCCAAACCATCTTTTGAACTCCGTCTAACTTCTTTCTAAAATATCTTTTTTGTTTATTGAACATAAATTTATTTAATAATACGTGCCTTAATAATGTAGCAAAATGTTTTTTGAGGTTCTCCTCCGGGAGTTCCATCCTCTTCAGGCCAATCTTCTGGCCTTAATTTTAACTTAATTATATCATAATATCCAAGTTTTTTCAAGAGTTTATCATAATTATAAGCGTAATATCCTGAATTAAATCTTAGAGCCATTCTGTTCCACCAACTGTCGCTGTGAAATTCACACAAGACAATATGGTGTCGACCAATTCTTTTCATTTCATTAAGATATTTCTTGATTTCTTTCGGCCCCACGTAAATAAGACACATATCACTCAAAACGCAATCCGTTGAATCATCACTCATCATAATATCGTCCCCTGAACCGACCTTGAAATACCCGCCGTTGAAAGTCTTTGTCGCCTGTTCGATAGCATCTGGGTTTATATCCACCCCTCCAACCTGTCTTCCCGGGAAGGTCTTGATTATATTTATCAAGTTAGCCCCAGAACCACAACCAATCTCTATTAAAGATAACCAGTTAAAAGTTTTTAAAACGGCGCTTATTAAGGCTCGGTGGGGATGATTCCAAGTTGAAGTATAAGACTGTTTCCAATCAATGCGACGCTCCCGCCAATACTTTTTATGATGATTTGTGCTACGAAAAAATTTTAGCATGGATTTTATTGTAAATTAGTTCGCCAAACCAATATCTTAACTTTCGCTGAATCCTGTGCGGTAACATTTTAAATAATCTTTTAAAGACGTTAGTTCTTATTTTCAAAGGAAAAGCGTCATAAATACCGAAATCTTTTAGTACTTCCTCATCAACCAACTGCCCTTTAAAAGGATGATTCCAAATGGTGCTTATATTCTCCGAATGAGTGCCAACAAGAAAGCCTCTTTCTTTAATCACACCATATTTTAAAGCGCTCCCAATATATTCGTGGCTTGGACACGGAACTCCTTTTTTGTATATTCCAACATCTTTCTTGAGAGCAGTAAATTCAACGTGTTTTAGTGGGTCAATAAATACACCTCTTGGAAACTTAATAGTATAAAAAGGCGGGTTTGTATAAGGATCATATTCAGCCACCTTCTTATTCACATAATCGGCAATATATCCTTTAGAAAATCCAATGGCTTCCAGTTCTGGATGTTTCTCAAAAGCTAACTGAACTTCCTTTACTGATTCTTTATGATAACAATCGTCGCTTGGTTGAATAGTCATTAAAACATAATCATTATCACCTGTTACGTCTGTTAATTCTCCTATACTTCCGTGAACATTACCAAGCAACTTGCTTCTTGCTTCTGCTTCGGGTAACTTATCATCCCAAAAACATAGCCCATTAAATGTATGAACAGTCTTAAAATCCTTGATAGCATCAGTGTAATTCATTAAATCCTTAACCTGAGTATTGTATCTTTCCTGAAATCGCCAGCTAATCCACAAAATAAAATTCTTACTTGTTTGGTTCTGTAAAGAGGGAATAACGAACTGCTTAAATATCTGAATTCTATTCCTAAGCCAAGAATTTCCCCTAAATCCTGAATATAATCCCAATCCCGAAAATGGCATATACATCAAATGAGTAGTTTTCATGCTATATTATTTTCTTTAATTCTAATCTTAGCGGCTTTTCTTTCTTGAGAATCCATATACCAATTATAAACTGTCCAACCAAAGAGAATAAAAAAGAAGTGAAGAAACGATTTAAAGGATTTTTGGGCTTTAAAAGACAACCAGAAATAAATAAGACCATTAAATCTATGGCCGGCCATATAATATCTTCTGCCATAAGAGCGATAAAGAAATCTCAATTCTTTAGGATATTGACTATAAGTTAACAAATGCTTATTAAGAAATTTCTCCATCGCTATTAAATGTTTTTCGGTGGGATATGAATGACTGCTCCCACCATCGTCAAAAGCGACCTGTAGCGGTTTATCTATTACATCAAACTGGTAATAATTTGTGAACTCTATCCCAAAATCAGTGTCTTCGTAAGCAAAAACCTCTTTATCATATTTTAAAAAGTCAAAAACCCATTTCCTTATAAGCCAACCCCAATCAAGTGAGATAAACCTTTCATTTATTGAATAGGGAGGGGCATAATCTTCATAATTTTTATATCTAACCATTCGTCCAGTTCCCACAGCTTGTATATCATCTGTTTCATCAAGAACTTTTACAGTTTCTGTTAAGTATTGCGGATAAAGCATGTTGTCGTCATCTAAAAAGACAATATACTTTCCTTTTGCTAACTTGGCGCCAAGATTTCTGGCTTCTGTAACACACCCAGTATTAAATGGCATTTTGTGATAGCGAAGTCGCTTATCTGTGTAAGATTTAACCACTTCTTCCGTGTTATCCGTTGAGCCATGGTCTATAACCAAAATCTCATAGTCATCAAAATCTTGATGTAGGGCGCTATAAAGCGACCTGTCTACGATGAGGTGGGCTCTGTTATAGGTTGTGATAATTATTGTTGCTTTAGGTTGCTGTTCCATTTATTTTTTCCCATACCTTCTATGGCATTCTTTACAAAGTGTTCGGCCATTATTTATATTCCAAAATTCTTCGCACTCCATTGCTTGTTCATAAGTTTTAATTTCATATTCTCTCCATATTTCAGAAAACATTTTAGGAAAATGATCAACTTCTAATTTTCCTCCTCTTTTACTACAAATCTGACAAATAAAATTATCTTTATATAAAATATCAGACGCCCATTGACGATATTTAAAACAATTTCTTACTTTCATAACTATAGAAGTAATACCACCTTTCCATTTATTGTTTCTTTCACCCTTAATAGCTAAAAATTCTTTTCCTTTGTTCCAAGGAATGTGCCCCTTTTTAAATTGTTTTAAATGTTTAAGACTATATTCGCCTTTTTTATTTTTATTCCAAGGTTTGTGTCCTTTTAAAAATAAAACTTTGGGCATTATCCCTTTATGAGCCCTGCTTAACTTTTTTCTGTGTTCTTCAGTTAATTTTTTACCTTTATTTCCGTGCATAATCATTCCAAGGATAATTATTAAGATTTTGTAAAAACCAATTTCTTACTCTTAAATTTGGCTCTTTTTTGTTTAGCAAATCTTTTAATAATTCAATTAAATTTATTTCTGTTTCATAAGTATCTACAAATGGATATTTAATTTTTGAAATTGTATGATGTCCCCATAAAGCTGATTTAACAATTATTTCCGACGCACCCTCAAAATCTAATGGCCTAAATCCTGCCTGCATATTTATTATTTCATTATCCATTTCTTTTTGGCTTAATCTACCCCTAATTATAACATTTTTGTGGGTAGTTTTCCAATTATTTGAACCATAAAGATAGAAATCAATTTCGGGAATTTTTGATGCAATTTTTTCAATTAAATCCCACTTATAAAGTTTAAAATCATCACCGCTACAGGATAGGTAAACTTTATTTCCTGGCTTAAAAGAAATCTTATAATTCTCAACATCACCCAAAAAAGAAGGGCAAACTTGAGTTTCAATACCTAACTTTTTCAACGCCTCGGCCTCCACCTCATTCTCAACCCAATTATCGCAATTCTTATTTATCCATTTAGCGATTTCTTGTGGCCGCATTCTAATACTGCCACTTGTGTCAATCCAATAACCGCCTAATAAATGCCTAATATCCGAACCCGCCCAAAGGATATTTTTTACTCCTTTATGTCGCCAAAGAGCGTACCAATCGGGAATGCCGTAAAGACCGAAGAAAACAGTCGGCGCTTCATCACTAACATAATCGGTTGTCCCCCAAACTTCATTAGGAGTTCCTGCGAAACCACTACCCAATGAAGGGGCTATTCTACATTGCCATTTATTTAAAACTTTTGGCATAGTCTATAAATTTAACGAGTAAAGGATGCGGTTTATCTATTGAACTTTCATACTCTGGGTGAAATTGCGAAGTAAAAAAGTTTTCTGGATTTTCCCATTTATCCAAAACCACTTCGTAATTATTCCAGTAACTTTCGCCATCATGAAGACCAACTTTTAAATCTTGTCGTTTCTTCACTACAAATGTCCCTTCGCCAAATTCTTCGCTTGTGGCGTCCTTAATTCCTAAAACATTTCTGGCATACTCAATAGCAGCAATTTGGTGACCAAAACAGATACCCAGATAAGGTAAGTTTAATTCACGAGCTATTTTGATCTTATCAATCAATCTCTCTGTATCTTCTGGATTATGAGTCCCACAAATAATAAGACCTCTGTATTTGGGCCAGTTAATATCAATTTCATCTAAAGCTTTTTTTACCGATGTCTGGAAGGAATTATAGATTTCCATGTAAGCTTCTTAAAATTAATTGTATTCTTTCTTCTTTTGTTTGTTTACGCCAATACTTATTAAACCAATCCTCTAAAATTTCTGGGGGAACGCCAGTTCTCTGGTAAAAGTCAAAAACAAATTTGCTACTTATAAACAATTTGTTATTTATAATTTCCAGCATTTCTTTAAAAATCTTACTAATTTACAAATAAAGTTATAAAGTTTTTCATCTGTTTTGAAGTCGGTATAGGGTCTCTTTTGATAGCTTAATATCATTCCCTCTACTCCCAGCTTTGGATATTCTGGGTTTTTTTGTAGAAGTTCCATTGCCAATTTACGGGTCATTTGGCCTGAATTTATCAAAGAGGAGTAGTGTGCTTTTCTTTTATCTATGCCAAACTTCTCGTAAAGATAATAGTTCTGAAACCACCAAGTAAAAGTGTTCTCGCAATGCTTTTCATAATAGTTTTTCCAACCATACTTTTCTTCCAGCATTTTGATTGATTTTTCTCGGTTATAATCTATGTAATCCAACGGATATAAAATCTTAATTCCTTTAATCCATTTATAGTAGTTCCATTTAAGAAGCCCACAAACTGGTAATCCTTTTAATCTCTTGCCCCAAGCCCATTTATAAACTGATTTAATGTGTCTTAAGTCCCGTGGCTGGTACCCCCAACTTTCTGGCATTACGCTCTCGGTTGCTACATTTCCACCCGACAAAATCCACTTAATTCCGTACTTATTAGCCATTTCGTAGGTTGTTGCCATTAAGATATGATCGGTGGGAATTTCTACATTTATCTGCCCCGCTTTAAGAAAAGCTACTTGTAAAGACCTAAATTTCTTTAAATCAATCGTATACCTATAGAATGGCACTTTTAATCCCTCTACTAACCGCATTATATTTTCATCAGATTTTGGGTCGTTCCAACCTGTGTCTATACTGAAGCATAATGGTCTTAGTCCCAGTAATATACAGCAATGTAAGACAGTGGAACTATCCACTCCACCAGATAATCCAACTAAAACATCATACTTTTTACCTTCGCCGTCTTTTTTAATCTGTTCAATTATATCTGGCAATTTATGTTTTTCGGCTTTAATTTCCTCAAGAGCTTTTTGGGCTTGATAGCAATGATTACATTTTCCTTCTTCATCAAAAATAATATCGGGATCGCTTTTATCCATTACGCAGAAACGGCATATGATTTGTTCTTTATTTAAAGAATTCATTTATTTTTTCAATGATAAAGTCTATCTCGTAATCCTCAAGATTTTCGTTAATAGGAAGCCTTAAAGTTTCTGATTCATATTTAGCCGCTAAAGGAAGTTTTGGATATTCTGGCGACCAAGGATATTCGTTTTTCATTGTCTCAATCCCATTTTCTTTAAGGTAATCATAAAGGGCATTTCTTGTAGGAGTAGGTTTATCAATTCTGTCATAAATCCTAATGATATAATCTTGCCAGACACGTGTGTCAGAATAGTTTGGTAATTCAACTCCTTCGAGAGTTTTATACATTTCTGCGATTTCTTTTCTGCGAGCTAAATACTCGTCAATGTACTTAAACTTCACATTAAGAATTGCCGCTTGTAAATTATCCATTCTTGAGTTAATTCCAAAATCCCTATTATCACTTTTAAAGTGATTCCTGGCTTCTTTTACATATTCATAAATGTTTTTGTCGTTTGTAGTTAAGCCGCCAGCATCTCCATAAGCTCCTAAAATCTTGGCTGGATAAAACGACCAACATTGAGCACTTGTGGTTGGGTTTTTTACTGCCCCAAAAGCTTGGCAAGCATCTTCAATAATAACTCCATCCCCATAGAGTGAAGACACTTCTCCTGCTATATGAACAGGTATTCGCGCTTGAACCCCAGTTTTAATTTGTCCAATATCGTAAATAACAGGGATGGCCCCAGCATTTATAACCGCCCCACAAGTTGATTTAAAAGTATGAGAAGGTAAGACTACATTCCCTTTTATATTTAACGCCTTTAAAGCCAAATAAATCGCATCTGTGCCGCTATTTAAAGCAACTGCGTATTTAGTGCCTACGAATTTAGCTAAATTTTCTTCAAACTTTTCTACATCAGACCTTAATATCAAATCGCCCGCAGTTAAAACTCGTTGAATCTCTGAGTCAATTTCTTTTTTAATTTTTAGATAACCTTTGCCCGGGTCGAAGAATCTCACACGCATAATAGTTTATTTAATGATAAAAAATTTTCCGTTTTTAATGGCTCTTTTTTCTTCTTCTACCGTCATTAAACTTTCGCTTAATACTTCGCCATCCCTTATACCGATATGTTCAATAGGATTGTCCAATCTTGCTTCTTTGAGTATCTTTTTGGCGAAGTCTAATATATTGACGCTCTTACCCATATCCAAAACGAATATCTCGCCGCCTTTTCCTACTTCCGCCGCTTTGATAACCAGATCTACCGCTTCTTCAATGGTCATCATATAGCGTTCCATTCTTTCATCAGTTATCGTTATGGGCTTCTGTTTATCAATCTGTTCTTGCCATATAGGAATTAAAGATCCCCGGCTTCCCAAAACATTGGCGAATCTAACAGAAATAAAACCAGCGTTTTTTACCATTATCTCTCCAAACCGCTTGCTGGCGCCCATTATTGAGGTTGAATTAACGGCTTTATCGGTGGATATAAAAACAAACTTTTCAACACATTCCCATTTTTTTGCCTTTTCAATCAAGTAGTAAGTTCCAAGGATATTAGTTTGTATCGCTTCAAGCGGAACATATTCCATCATATTAACACATTTATAAGCCGCGGCATTAAAGACTACCTGCGGTTTTATGTCGGAATAAATATCTTTGACCGTATTTTCATTCCTAATATCTCCAACCCGACCTTTGATATCAAGCTCGTTCATAAGTTCTAAAAGAGCCACTTCGTTAAAATCCACACAATATACTTTATTATTTTTATAAAGTTGGCGAGTTAATTCCGAACCGATACTGCCAGCCGCTCCAAAAATGAGTATTCTTTTTCCTTTAATCATAGGCGAATATAACAAGGTTTATCGCTCGCATATGCTTGCATCACCGATAGTTTCACCGCTTCGTTGTCATTCGGGGCATACCAATCTAATCCAATATTATCGCAAAAATTAAAATCTTCTTTGTTATGTAAAAGATTGTGGCTGAAACCCAAAAATTTGTAAGAAGACGACCCAGCCACTCCGATAATTTTTACATTGGCATTGTGTTTAACTACTGCATTCCTGACAGCTTCTGCTGGACGAAACAACATAAAATTTATCATTGAATAAATATAAACTTTAAATCCGCTTAAAGCCATCGCCGAAGCGATAATCATTGATGACATTTCCGTAACCCCGAAGTTAAAGAATTGTTTAGGATATTTTTCAGAAAACTTTTCTAAATAATTAAAGCCAGTATCGCAACAAATAAGAACAATCCTGTCGTCCTTTTCTGCCAACTCAATAAGAGTGTCTATAAAGATTCTACGGCTGTCTTGTTTTTGAGTTATTTCGTGCATTTAAAATGTTTATAACCTTTTAATTCGTTTGTACTGTGTTTATAAAAGTCAAAGGGTTCTTTTTTATCCCAAGTAGGATCGAGCTTTAAAGAAGTCACATATTTTTCATCACCAATCTTTTTATTACAAACTAAACAAATATCATTAAACATTGCTCCATATATCTTTCCAGTTTCTAAGTATTCTTTATAAGATGTTTCTTGAGTTATTTTAGACATAATAATTTTTTAATTTCTTCCCATTCATCTCGATACATCAAATAAACTACATACCCAGCCAAACAAATTAAAATTCCTATTATTATCCAAACAACGATATTATTCATACATTTAACTCCTTTAATGCTTTTTCATAGTTTTCTTTAGATATATTAAGATAGTGCCAATCATTATTATTCTCCATAAAAGAAACTCCTTTACCTTTGATTGTATTGGCAAATATCCAAGGCATAATCTTACTACCATAAGAATATTCTCCACTTAATGCTTTTTCTATTTCATTGTAAGAATGACCATCTATAGTTATATCTTCCTCTGTATCTAATATATTATGACATAATATATCCTTTGTTTTACCCATAGCTTGATATTCATTCTTATCAATAATTACAACAAGATTTTCTAATGAAATGCTTTCAGCAATCAACCTTGCTTCATAAGTAGTTCCACACTGAAGTTCTCCATCGCTCATTAAAACATAAACTTTTCCGTCTTCACCTTTGAGTTTTTTTGATAAAGCAAATCCTACTGCTGCTGGTAATCCATATCCCATAGATCCACCTGCGAATCTTAAACCCCATCTGTTCATTGGTTCTGTTAGTCCGATAAACTTACTATTTTCTTTACCAATTCCATTACATCGTTCGCATTTTCTATAAGGAACCAATAATGTTGCTTTTGTTAGCGATTCTCCAGTTCCATTACAACCATAACAAAATATATTTTGACAGAAACTATTAAGTTCCTCTTCTGTTATAATTCCTTTCTTCCATAAAAAATAATACCAAGCTGCTGCTTTCCAGCCAGCACTCAATATTACCTCATCTTTTTCAGGATCAACTTTGTCAAATAAAACAGCCATAATATCTATGGCCGACAGATTTGAGCCAACATGACTGGTTTGTGCCTTAAAAATTAAATCCAGAACCTTAATTCTCGCTTGTTTTGCTATTTCTTTATAATTTGTCGCCGTAGTTTGGTTTGACATCATCTTTATTATATCACACTTCTAATTAATTTCTTCTATATAATTATCCACAGCCATCTTCCAGTCCCTTTTCGGTCCCCAACCAAGCTTCTTTAACTTATCAATATTCATTAAAGAATGTCGGGCAGTATTTATTCTGTTCTTTCCTCCTGCCCTTGCTTTAACTCCAAACTTATTGGCAATATATTCTGCTAACTCAATAACTGTAATAGATTTTCCAGCGCCGACATTAAACACTTGATAATCGGCATCTGGATTTTCGACAACCACTAAATGAGCATCAACCACATCATCAACATGAACAAAATCTCTTAATTGTTGGCCGTCTTCATGAGTGATAACATCTTCGCCGTTCTTGGCCATATCTACGAAGGCCCGCAAGGCGCCGTGTTCTCTGTCCTGATATTTCTGTCCTGGGCCCAAAACAATAGAATATCTGAGTGCCACACATGGTACTTTGTATTGTCTGCCCAAAGTAAATAAAACATCTTCCATAGCCGCCTTCGAGGCTCCATACATACTAAGCGGCGCTAAAGAGTCATCTTCCCATTCTTCTAAGGGCTTATCATATTGGTAATCGCCTTCGCCATAAACAGATTGAGAAGAAGCCACGATAACTTTTTTGATAGGAAGTTTATTTTCAACTATCACCTCAAACATCAAAGCAACGCTTTTGGTATTTATGTCGAGATATTTAGAAAAGTCGGCCCTACCTTCGCCTTCGTAATACTTATCCAAGTGGCCGGCTAAATGAAATATGTAATCAGGTTTTATAGAAAGTAGTTTTTGTTTCCAGTGGTCTTTGTTAGTAACATCACTTTCAAAAGCCTGAAATCTGTCCATACCAAAAACTTCATATCCTTCTTGTTCTAACTTTTTTACAAGATGACTTCCTATAAAGCCATCCGATCCTGTTACTAAAGCTGTTTTTGGCATTTTTTTCGTATGTCGCTACTATGAATGGTATTATCTCCAATAATATCTATAAATTTACCTTTTGTGTAGTAATGCGGCTCGTTTTTATGTTCTATTCCACGGAATCTAAAATCTATGGGCAACCAACTTTCTAACTTTATTAAATCGGCTTCTCGCTGATAGATAATTACGGCATCTACATATTTATTTGCTTCCAACATTCTGTGTCTTTCATGAACCGACATAATAGGTTTGTTTTTTTCAGGCCGATCTAACTGGGGATTGGTTTGGAGTCCCACAATTAAGTAATCGCAATATTGCTTACATTCTTCAAAATGAGCGACATGGCCGGCATGAACAAAATCCCAAGTACCGGCAGTAAATCCTATTTTTTTAGCGCCCATACTATTAGATGCCATAAAATTGCTTGAAACGCCTCTGCGTGAGGCGTTATAAGTATTCTCTGATCATAATTTGTATCCTGCTTCTTGGCCGTCAGAATAAAACATTTTTACCGTGTCCAATGAAACCTCTAATAAATCTTTAAACTTCATCGCCTTATACTTTTTAAAGAGTTCCGGTGTGACAGTAATGATATCTGCCTCATATCCGGCTTGGTAAATATTAAAGACTTCCCTTGGCGAAGCCCACAGCACTTCGGCGCTACCATAAGATTTCATTTTGACCTCGTAAATAATGGGGGCAGGGTCAACTCCGGTATCAGCTATCCGGCCCGCAAAGACCGATATAATATGGGGCGTTCCGGTATCTCCAAGACCCGCCAATTGATTGGCTTTAAATACTGCGGTTATATTTACTTTAATGCCTTCTGAAAGTAATTTATTTATTAAAACTATGGAACTTTTACCTTTGGTATTAGTTATTGGTATTTTCACATATACATTTTTGCCCCAGCTTGAAATTATCCTTGCTTGGCGTTCCATTTCATCAAATTCATCAGCAAATACTTCAAAAGAAACGGGTTTATCAGTAAGCATTAGAACTTCTTTACAAAACTTTTCGTAATCTTGAACGCCCGCTTTCCTCATCAACGTTGGATTTGTAGTGACGCCATCAATTTCGTTTTCAATATCACTAATATCATTTATGACACTTGTATCAAGAAATATCTTCATATATTATTTTACTGCCCTCAAAATCCCAATTAAATGGTTGGTATCTTAAAGGCATATTTTTAATAAGTTTTTCTCTATCATTTGTATAAAAAAGTAAAAATCCCCCTCCTCCTGCTCCTATAAGTTTACCTCCTAAAGCACCATTTTTCAAACCTAATTCGTAGTACTTGTCTATTTCTGGATTAGTCATTCCCCCTCTTTGTTTCTTATATTGCCAGTGTTCGTTTAATAACTTGCCAAATAAATCAAACTTGTTATCTTGTAGGGCATCCCCAATTTCGTGAGCCAAATCTTGTATGAAATCTAAACCATCAGTAGAACTCTTTTTTAAAATATCATTAGTATCTCTTTTAACACCCGTAAAAAACATGACTAATTTTTTTTGAAGTTTTTTGTAATCCAATTTAAACGGATGAATTTTTATAATTCCTTGTTTACTTATATTATAAATATTAATACCTCCATAAGCAGCCACGTATTGATCCTGAGATCCTATGGGATATCTCAAGTTTAATATCTGAACTATACTTGCCCACATAGCTAAAAAATCTTTTGAAGAATTGGGACGCAGAGCATGAATCAATCCGACTCCAAAACTTCCCGAACTTCCCAATCCTGTTCCACTTGGAATATCTGCCAATGTTGTTATTTCTATAGGTTTTTCTATTCCATACTCCTGAAAGGTCGCTCTAATAATATCATTTTTAATATCCTTAATTTTTTCCACTTCTTCTGTTTCCGAGTAATGTAAAAATATCTTATTTTCAAATGGCTTGTGTAAAATCGTGTAGATATATTTATCAATAGCAGCGCTAATAAACATACTGCCATGTTTTTTATACCAAATTGGCAAATCTGTTCCGCCGCCCGCTAAACTTATTCTTAATGGCGTTCTAACTACAATCATAACTCTTTAATTTAAAAATAAAACTTTAAAAGGAAACAAATTTAAGAAACATTTTCATTACTTTAGCCGGATTACAGCCAATTATTGGACTAACGCCACTGAAGATAAGGCAATTATTTTCTAATCTTATCTTATAATTGGTTCTCAAACCGAAGTTAAACATTATCTCTTCCAGTACGTCAGCATCGGTTTCTTTAAGGAATTTCTTGACCTTCTCTATGTTGGTCATTGGCTTCCTCCTTTCTCTTTTTGTCTCCTTTTAAAGGTTAAAAAGAACTATAAATCTTTAATCTTATTTTTTAATCTCTGGGGTTAGTTTTTAATAATTTTGATTTTCTTGCTTTGCCATTTCCATATCACAATCATGTCCATCATCTTTGTAGGCATCTACTTTTCCGCAATCACAAACTTGTATAACACTATTTAATTCTTTTAATTCTTCTTTCTTCATCTTAATATATTTAATTTAATAATTTTATTTATTGGGGTTGGGGGATTATTGAATTTCCTGTATTTCTAAATTGAAGTTTTTTGCAATCCTTTCCATTGCTCTTCGCATAACCGTTAAATCCATTTTTGTCTTGTATCCATTCTTATCAACAGAAGCTGCGCTTTTATTTTTACTCTGCTGTAATTCTTTAGCAAAGTCCCATAAGGCACTAACCATTTCTTCTTGTTTATTTATGTTTTTCATATTTTTATTTTTCTTTATTTTTTAATTCTTCTTTTATCCAACGATGTATGTCTTCCCAAAAGATAGAGTAGGATATCCAATCATATTTCGCTAAATCTTTAATATGACTGACCACTTTATTTTCAACTTCTTCCAATACTTCGGTTCGTTGGGTGGAGAGGAGGTTTTTGATGAAGGATTTGATTATTTCTGTATAGTCCGTTTGTTCAAATGCTCCAAAGTTTCTAACTTCTAATAAAAATTTTAAACCGTGTCTCATTTCATCAAATTCTTCACTCCAATTTTTAGTTTTATTTTGTTTTAACATTTTGATACCAAATAAGATTTTTAATAGCTTTCTCTTTTTTCTCCAATGTGAAATCGTATCTCCTGTGGCAAGAACGACATAATCTCAAAAAATTGTTTTTATTTTTCTTATACTTATAATTTGTTTTTAAACACCACTCATAAACATTACTCTTTTTACGACAATCTTTTCCTTCGCATATTTTAAATTTTCCAAAATTAACTTCCAACCAGTTATGAATCGCTTGTATTCCTGCTTTATTCCCACGCCAATTAGGGGCTTTTTCGTTTTTTAATCCTTCAAGCGATTTCCAATAACACTTCTTTGAACAGAATTTGTGTGTGGATTTTATCTGATTTTTACATATTTGACACTTCATCACTCCATCTTATCATAGATTTTATCAAATTACAAGTTCCCATTGATTTTTGAGGGTTGGTTAGGCATTTTAGTTTAGGTTAAAACCGTCATTTTAATTTTATCTTTGGCTATCTCTTTGGCGAATTTTGCCTCCGACATTTTCCACTTTAATCGCCAAGTTTCAGTCATTGTGATATAGCTCTTGATTTCCACGTATTCTTTTGTCCCGTCGTTATGATAAATCAAGAAGTCGCAGTAATACTTACAGATCGGCTTCCCATAGGCTTCAAGTTCAATCTTCGCCTGCCGTTCCCACTTCTTAATATCTTTGGCCCGGACTCTTAAGTCCAACTCGGTGGCATAGGCGCTTTCCTTTTTGCTCGCATAAGAATAGCCATTATAGGTTTGCCTGATGTTCTTAAACTTATTCTGTTTTTGTTGATACCAAGTCATTATCCATTAAATCAATAATACAATTATCGCAATAGTTTTCTTTGCCTTTATAGACGCTTTTCTTGAATATATGCAGTTCATAAGGGCTTCCGCAGTTTGGACACAATATATCGTGTTCCATGTTATTTACCTTCTTTTAATTTCATTATCATATCATTCAAATCTCGTTCAGTGGTTGTTTGAAGAGCGGCTGCTTTTACGAGAATGTAAAGCTCTCTCATTGCCGCCAATAGGTTTTGATATTCCTCGCTTGATTTGGGGGCTATATTTTGCGATTTTTTATAGCTTTTAGGGGCTTTAGACTTATCATTGAGCCATTCAATATACTTACAATCGCTTTTAACCTCGTGCCGCCAAGCGTGAAACTTCTTATTATCAGAAGTCCGCTCCCAGCGTTGCTCGGTTAGATTCTCACCGCAATCGGGGCATTGTTTTCTTATTTCAATCATTTGTTTGGCCTCCTTTGTATTCCGTTTCAAAATATAGCAACCACTTTTCGTGAAGTTCTACCAATTTGGCTTCCCGGTTGTCTCCCATATATTGACCGAAGTCGGCAACTGTAAACAAAACTGCGTCTCTTCGTATCGCCGCTTCCACTATTGAGTTTTCTTTTCTATTAACATAAGTTCCTATATTCTTTTCTTTTCTTAACTGGCCTGGAAGAATATCCTTATTGTCGCCAAGCCCCAAATGTTCCATAAAATCCTTCGTGGCCGGGTTTGACACTCGCGGCAGATTGTCTATAACAGCTTGCTTAAAATCCTCACGAACCATAGGAACTTCCGGTGATTTAAAACTTTTTATTTCCGCCAGTTTTGTTTGAGCTTCTTTTAAGTTAAAGCGTTGGTTTTTTATAATCATATTATTGTTCCTCCCTTTTATGTTCGTCTTGAGCCGCCCATTCAAGTTCTTCGTTTGCGGCTTCAAGTTCTTCCTTCTCCGGCTGTAAGAAGTCCGGCGCGCCGTCAAAATCTTTATTGGCGAACTTCGTGAATTTTGTTTTACCCATTTCTTCTTCAAGCCCCTCCTGCGAGTAAGAACTAACTTTAACTAAAAGCTCGTTTGTTTCAGCGTTGCGAATTTCACTTATGTATATTTTTTCCATAGTTTTGGTCCCTTTCAATTAAAGTGTTAATAATAGTTCCTTCATTTGCATTAATATTTTCTAAAATATCCTCCTTGCCTTGTAAATACATCTTCTCTCCAAAAATCTCTGCCCACTTAATATAGTCTTCTCCGTCTAATTCTCCCAACCAGTTATCAAAAAAATCAGGCATATCATCATCAAGAACAGACGGGTTAATTTTGAAACAAATATCTTCTAAATATTTTTCAAATGTTTTCATATTTTTGTTTTCCGCTTGTTCCGTGAGCTTCATCAGCCCCTTACGAGTGCCGACTGGCCGGAATGACATCTAAACCGACCGGAAGCTCAAGGAATAAGTGGCGTAAGGGTTAATAATAATTTTCTTTCTGCTTGCTCTCTACGGGATAAGTCCCGTCTTCACTTTCAAGCAACATCTGTGTCGCCAACTGGGTTTCCAAATATGCTTTTGTTTTTAGCCAGCCGGCGTATTCGCCTTTGGCGCTTGAAGTGGCGAAGTAAGCTACTGGACGTCTTGACATAATTTCGCCTAACCTATTCCAGCTTTCCAGTTCTTTTAATAATCGTTCTAACATAGATTTTTATTTATTAGTTTTTAATAATCCTTTTAAGATAAGACCGACCACTTATCCACACCTACTACTATCTTAACATACTATTGCCAACGCCTGCAAGTCAGTTATCCCCATACCAGTTTGCCCACCTATAAACAGTTTTAACGTCGCTATTTAATAACTTGGCGATTGCTCTGTAAGATAATCCTTTTAAACGATATTCTTTAACTTTTTTTATTTTCTTTAAATCTTTTTTCATAAATCTTTATTGGCGTTTGGCGAAAATTAGTTAAAATCCCTATATTTTACCTTAGTTATTATTCTTTCACCCATTCTTGTAAGAAGGTCTACTCTTGGGCGGGCAACAATTCCTTCAGCAGTAAAATCACCCCATTGAGATTTGAAACCCTTTTTTGTTAACTCAATCGCTTCTTCCAAAGTTCCGTGTCCGATTATCGGAACAATTTTTATCCCGAATTTTTTAGCAATATCTTCAGCATTTTCTCGTTCTAAATAAATTCCATTTATAGCAACATCAAATAAAACAAAATCGGCATTATCTTTATTATAATTCCCGCCACCCTTTTGGATTTTTGCCCCACAACCCTCGCCATATAAAACAACATCGCATTCTTCTGTCCCAAAAATCTCGGCGAATTTTTGCCTTGGTTCAAATGTTTTAAATAATTGGTCTAACACCATAATAAGATTAAGAGGCATTTGGGCGTCATCAGAACGACCGCCAAAAACCACATCTTTGCCATTCCACATAATACGAACATTCGTGCCATCAACTTTTTCTGTCCAAACCCAATCTTTATCTTTAAGATATTCAATTTCCGGTGTAGTCCATTTACCGATTATAAATTTCTTGTCGCCTTCCATATTTCTCTTAAAAAGAGACATTATCTTATGATATTTGTTTGATTGTTTCATATTATTATTCGTTTAATTTTAATCTTTTATCTTTTAGTAAATTATTTTTTTAGGTTCAAACCTATCTATTGCCAAAATTATTTCCTTCGGCAAAATAAAACCAGCCCCCATACATTTTTTACAAATTATCCCTTTATTAGGTGTTCTAATAAGACCCCATAGTAAACTTGCCCCGCTATTTGGGATTTCCCTAAAAGGACTTCCATCACAATCAGGACAAACTTTTTTATATTTATATTGTGTGCTACTTGCCATTTTATTATTTTAATAATAACTTATTTTCTTTTTCCACAAGAGGAACACAGAGTTATGGATTTCCAATTATGTTCGCATTCCAAGTTCTTGCCGCTTAATAGTTGATTACGAATTTTACGCCAAGTTATTTTTTTGCCGCCCGGCAACTTTCCCATATCAGGATATGCCCTGTAAAACTCAACCGAATACCATAGCGACCTTTCCGACTTGTTGAGTTCTACTGCCACATGTGTCAGTGCTTCCGTTATGTTCTTTTCTTCGCACAGCCGTTTTCCAAAAGCATGCCACATTTCCACCATTGCCAGATTGCCGCCAATAAGGATTTCCTTACAATCGTCCACCAAATCTTTAAAATCCTGTTTTACTATCTTATTCACTTCTTTATTTCCTTTTTATTTAGTGGTTAATCTTTGGGGGTTAAATAGGGGTCTTTTCTTGAATAATTTGTCGCTTTTATTGGCGGCCAAATTCCTTTCCAAAACTTCTTTTTTTCTGTCCAATGAAATCTACAATAATCACCATAATCTACTGGTGAAGCAAAAACTGCTTCTGCCATACAATCGGGATGAGCACATACAACTTTCACTTTTTTTGATTTTCCAATAACCATTTTATTTGTTTAGTTCTTTTTCTCTTTTTAAAAATTCTGATAATGACATTTCTGCCTCTCCACTTTTAAAATATGGCTCGCCATTAGTGTAAATATGAATCATTAACGCCTCATATCCTTTTCTGCTTCTCATCCATTTTACGAACCGTATTCCACCTTCTAAATCATTACAAACCAAATGAACACGCCGACCAAAACCACCATCATAATAACTCTCCCCATAAAAAATAGAATAAAGACATAGATTACATTCGTGAACACTTTTACAAACTCTGTTCGGATATTTTCTATAATTCATATTAAACTTTTAAATTCTTCAACATTTCTTCTTGTGCCTTTTTACATCCTATTCCTACTGCGTCAACTCTAACTTCACCAATAAACTTTTCCAGTTGAAGCAAAACAGCATAGTGGAATTCTTTATCAAACTTTTCGTGAAAATCCTTTCGCCAATCCCATTCTTTTATTTCTTCTTTTCTCATATCTTTATTTCCTTTAAAAATAAAAAACTAAAAGTTAATTTTTGGATTCTTTATTATCCCTAATTAAAAACATTAAAGAATCCGCTTCTGAAAAAGCCCGCAAATAATCACCCTGACACATATTTACTTGTAATTTGGCGTGGCTATTATATTGGTCGCCAAAACTACCCCAACGAGAAACTACCTCCAACTTATCTTCAGGATTTATTAACTTAAGAGCTTGCTTTTCGTGGGCTGTTTCGGGCGTAAGCATTATTTGTTTCGCCCCCTCAACAATAACGATAGATATTTTCATATTTTTACAAAACAAAAACCGCCCCAAACTTGGCAAAGGCAACAAAAGTCGTCTTTAGTTTGAGGCGGATGTTGGTTAATAAATTTTGAACTGCCTTTGCCATATACTCTATTCTATCACTTTTAAAAAATCCTGTAAAAATAGTTATCCCCAGCCCCGCCAAAATTTACTTTTTCGCCAATTTTTAAATACTCGTTTCCATGATTAGGTTTGAACCAATATCATGTTATTTAACTAAACTATTATTCAAGAAGAATTAAAGAATTTTCGGCGCCGAAGCAAATCCTTTCGGATTCCGGATATCGGGGTCATGAGCCCCGCTTCACTCGCTTTCAAAAGTATAATAAAGCACTGTTCGGGGCTTTGATATAATCTCGCCCTCAGAGGTTATTACACTTTTGGAAACAAGCGATGTGTCCGGCCTTAGTTTAAGAGTTACTTATCTTTGGTAAGAACCCTTGAAGATACCTATTCTTGAATTTTTAAGTTTGAAAAAAACAAAAACCGCACCCCTTGCTTTTATAGGTGCTCTTATAGGCGGATTGATAACGCCGTTGAAACGTTGCCGTTTCCACCCATAACAGCAGGGAGTGCGACTATCAATCTTAATTTTAAGAGATTTATTTTTTTCACTACCTCCATTATATCACCTATGTTATCCACAGTCAATAGTTTCAAATCGTGCTATACTTAAGTAAACGGCGCATAGACTAAGCGATAAAGCTCAAATAATTATTTTTATAAATGCTTTTTACTTCGCTTTCTAATAAAACCGTTGAAAAGATGTCTGGGGATTGCGTGTGATGATGTGTGTTCCGATACAAAGGTATCGTATAAGCTAATCAAAGCGATCGGATTTCTGGATAAAAGAATTGCCACCCGTGTCATAGCGAGTGGCTTTTCTTTTATCTTTGCCATTTACATTTATCTTGTAATCCCATTGCGTATTCCCATTCTGTCCAGGCTTTTATTTTTCCGTTTTTAATAGCCCACGTGGCCATCTTAACAGCATCTGTCTTATTCATTGGCTCTCCAGTGATCCCAGATTCTTTTGACCAACGGTTCCAAGTTTCAAATTGAATCTGTAAAATTCCGTAAGAGTATTTTCCGTTGCTATCCAATTTCGCCACATTCTTGCCGTTAGACTCACATTCTATAAGGCGTTCTATTACTTGGTATGTGTTTTTTGGCGAGTTTTTGGCTAAATTTGGGGCATTTGCCGCAAAAGCGGGAAATACTATTGATGAAACTAATATAGGCGTTAAAATCCATGTTTTTTTAATCATCTTATTAAATTAATAATAAATGATTGTAAAAGAACTACCTACGTTAATCTTAACGCTTTTGTAAGTTAGTTAAAAATTTGTTATCCACATCTATCTATTGGTGATTCCGGCCCTCATTTCTCCATTGGTTTTTCTACGATGGCAGTTCGGACATAAAACCTGTAAATTTTCTAATTGGCGATTCCCGCAATGCCTCCCCTCAAAGTCATTGCCGTGAATCCGCCCCAGATAAACTGAAACGCTATAGTGGAATCTAACTGCCCAATATAATAACCGGTGATTCCATAAATAATGGCAAAGATTCCAAGAATATAAGTTTTGCGGCCTTTTAGATAATCTACATAATCTGATAAGTAATTCATTTTTTAAATAGTGTTAATGATAATTTAATTAATTCTAATATTTTTTGCAGGATACTAATGACCAGTTGAGCATCAACTGCAAAATACTTGTTGAAGTAAGGAGTTGGATCTATGGCTCCCAGATAACCGTTATTTTGCTCAAGATTCACCCAAGTCCAATCGTTTTCGCCTTTAAGCTGAGGCTTGAGTCCGAAATGAAGATGAGTTCCTGTAGAGAATCCAGTATTATCGGCGTATCCAATCAAGTCTCCGGCTTTCACTTTGGTTCCTACCTTTACTGGAATTTCTTTTATTAAATGCCAATAGATAGTTTTGAAATAAACATCCTCCCCGTTATATTCAAAGGTTTCTAAAGTTCTTAAAACAACCCCGTATCCTTCTTTACTATCAACACCAGCATAAACTATCTCTCCATCATGAGTGGCTCTTACTGCCTGCTTATCTAAAGCTAAAGCATCTAAACCATTGTGTCCCAGAATATTGATTCCATTGGCACGATACCATTCTCCATTCGTTCCCCAACCCTGAATGAGATTCCAAGGTTTTAATGGAAAATATAAAGAAAATTTTTTCATTTTAAGTTATCTATTTTATTTGTTAATTTTTCTAAAGCCTTGGTAAGTTTGTCCCTTGATTCCTGTTCGTGTTCCAGGTGATTTGTAAGTAGTTTATTCCATTCTTTGTCTCGCAATCTATTGGTGTAGATTAAATACAGCAAGGCCAGGGTGGTTCCGCCCGCTACTATTATTTCTGGTTTAATTGTTGACAGGATTTCGAACATGGGGTATATATATATTATGAAATCTTTAATTTTATTTTTAATTCAGTGGACTTTATTAACTTTAGGAGGGGTATTTATTTACGAAATAATCTTGAAACCGGTATTTAAAAGTATTGGTAATTGGATAAATAATCACTTTTAGAAGTTAAATCTGTTTTCTTTTTTCTTCTCCTCATAGGTTTGAGTTCCCGCTCCAAAGAAAGCTGGCGCCCCAACTGTCAGCATTGACCACGGTCCCAGTTGTTCAAATGCTTCTTTAATGTCCTGTAAATATAATGGAGTAATATTTTCGGCGACTTCTTGTGTAAATTTGATTTCTTCTCCAAATAACTTTGAACCCTCGAATAATTCCAAAGCTAAGGAGGGAACTGGCGCTAACTTTCCCCTCAAAAATCTTTCTGTTACATCGAATCTTGTTTCAAATGGAAATTTTTTTCTTGATAGGGGTATTATGTCTCCCTTTTGCGTTTTTCTTTCTCCGCTTGCTATTTGACTAAACACCCTTCCCCATTGTTGAAATCCGCCCCAAATATCCCAACGAGTATTACCAACCCTTATTTTACCCCAGTCAGTACTTCTTGGGTCTGTTTCAACTTCTGCGCCTCCTAATTTAGCAAGGGTTACAATTGTTGTGCCAACCCCTACAAATTCTGCGAAAGATTTAATTGCTTCTTTTCTTACGAGTGGCGGTTGCTTGGCATACCATAATGGATTTAACATATTGAACCGGGAAGCTATAAGCCGTGGCGAAAAGAATAAAGTATTAAGTTGTTGTGATATTCTATTCAGTTTCCCCAAATCTCCCCTGCCGGTAGCATTATTTACAAATCCTGCTAAAGATTTATAAAGTTCCTCGTTTCCTTTCATTGGTAAATCCATCTTTTGAAATTTACTGGAGATTCCCGCAAAAACATCTACTCGTAATTTATTAAGATAACTCGTATAAGCTCTTTCTGCGGCACGTATCCCTGAACCTATAATTGGAATTTTCTCAGCAAGGTTTGACATAAAGCGCTCTTCTCTTGCCGCCAATCCTCCAGAGACCCTTCTTGGATCGGCTATATATAATCCCGAATCTTGCATTGTCCTATAAAGGGGGTCTTTTTTTATATCATCAAGCCAACCGGTGTAATTCTTTTCAGAGAATGCCTGCCTAAACATTTGATAGCCTGCCCTTAATGCGGTTTTTGGTTTTGTGGCGGTGAATATAATACCCTGTCTTAGTGGCGCTGACATATCAAAAGACGCCATCAAGGAACGGGGGATATTTAATACTTCTGTAGCCAAATCTTTTAATTTATCTATGGTAGGTCTCTTTTTAAGAGTTTCTTGTATAAGTTCTTTCCCGAATACATCTTCCAATAAAGACAACTTACTTGGTTGTGGAATCTCGCCCATCATCAATTGACTAAATCCATCTGCCGTAGATATTTTCTCAAATGGAGAGAGATTGGGGTGTCTCTGAATTTGGATGAATAAAGTATCTATATCTGATTGGTCGAGTTTTCCCGCTATTTCCTCCACCTTCCCCACCGCTTGTTCATAGAAGTCGGTGAGATTTATATCTTTGCCTAAAACTTTTAAATCTTTTATTTCATTTCCAAAAATAGTATGTTCCCCCATTTTCGCCATAAGATTTTCAGGGTCTTGAAAATATGTTTTCGGTTTTGTTTTTGAAGCATCAACAATGAGAATAGTTGGTTTTCCTCCAGAACCTATTGCCGCTCCCTCCGCTACTTCTTGGGCTATCTTTATGTCATTTGTAAGTGAAACTCCTAAATCGGGGTGTGCCGCTTTAAATCCTTCTTTTACTATTCTATTAGCGTAAATATCACTTGTTCCGTGATATAAAAATTTTTGACTATTCACAAACTCCTCCGCACTCTTATACTTCCTTGCTTCTTGGGCGAGGGGTTGGAGTTCGGGTGCTATTTTTGGCGAGATTTGGGGTATAGCTCTTAATGGTTCAAATCTCGGTTTCTGTGGGATAAGGGGGCCTTTCAACGCTCCTTTTGCTTGAATAAATGCTTTCTCTCCTTCAACACTTTCCAAAATACCAGATGCTTTACCAATTCTTTCAGATCTTTCTGCGGATTGTAAGGCTGTTATTTCTTTTCTTATAGGTTTAGCGGATTTTATTATTGAAATTAGTTTAGATAAAGCAGAATCTGCGGCTTCATAAATTTGTGGTGCTTTTTGTATTCCTTTTGCTGTAACTTTTTGTAGTCCTCCGACTGCACCAAATACGTCCACCCCTCCTGTTGCTCTTGTTAATTGTTTCTGTGCTTCTTGACTCTTTTGGAATTGAGTTTTTATAGCTTGCCCAGCCGTACCGAATATATCTGTTTTGTCTTGCGGTAAAAATCCCGGCGTTGAAACCGCTGTCGGCGAGATCCCTATCGGTGAAATTGTATTTATATCAAATCTGTTTGCCATAATTAAAATTCAGAACCTTTAGGAATAAAAACATTGGCAACTCTCTGCCACCAGGGTTTGCTTACTTCTTGTTTATCAATATCAGGGAATACTTTTTTCAAATAATTATCAAGAGAATCTTTAACTGCTTGCGGTAAAGAGGAATTTTTAATTTCAGTTCTTAATGAAATTGGGTCTTCTTTTTTTGATTTTGCTTCATCAATTAGTTTCTTCTTAGCTTTTATTTCCTGACTATTATTTATAAAGAAGTTCTTAGTATCTGCATCTAAGTTTTTGAATTCAGCTATTGGCATTCCAGCAGTGGCTGCGCCGATATTGATTTGGGTGTTGGTAAAAGTATCATCTGAGGGTGACGTTGGCTTTCTTCCTGCTGCTGCCACTGCTTGTTTATAATCCAAGGAAGTACCCTTAAACCCCTGAGAAACAGCAAAATTATATTCTTGAAGTTCAGAGGTAGGTTTTTGAGGTTCCTTCAACTTTGCTTCTGCCTCAGCACGTTTTTGGGCAACATCTATAGCCTTGAAAATAATATCTTGTGTTAATTTCTGTCCTTGTTCTGATTGAGAAAGTGCTTTAGTAGCAACAAACTGAGCGTCTTCTTGTCCTTGTTCAAAAAGAGACTGATCTAACTTTAGTCGGTTAACCAAAGCGTTTATTTTCGCTTCGTATTTATTTTCTATCTTCCTCTTCTGGCCAGCCCTGATGTTGGCGGCCACAAAAGGATTGTCGTTTACTTCGGCTATCTCCTCGTTTTTCTTGGCTTCCAGTTCCTCAATAGACTTAGTAGAAGATTCTATTCTTTGTTTGACTGTCTGAAGTCCTAAATCCGAGTAGAGTTGTTTATAGGTCTCGGCAAATGCTGTAAAAGGACTCTGGTCTGGAGAAGGAGGTTTGATACCGAATTTAGCAAGTAAACCAGTTACTTCGGTTTCAAAAGATTCCGGCATTAAACCAGGGGCAGGAGGTGCCGCTGGCGGTTGTGCTGTTGGAGCTGCCGGGGCTGGAGTAGGGGGTTGCTGTGGAGGTTGACCCCCAGGAACGGCTGTTATCGGAGTTTTTAAAACATTTAGCGTTTCCCCGGGGAATATAAGATTGGGATTCCCGGAACGAAATCCTGAAATGTTTGCGAGAGGAACCCCTAACCTTGTGGCAATAGCAGAAGCAGTATCACCAGCTTGAACCGTATAACCAGTTGGCTGTGAAATTGGAGCAACCGGGGCAGGTGGTGCGGTGGGAGCAGGAACTGTTGGAGCTGCTACCGGCGGCGCTACAGGAACTGCGGGGGCTGGAGTTGGGACAGGCTCATTAACAGCAGAAGCGACCCCAGTTGGATTACCAGTTACTAATGTATTCGCTAATTCTACTATTTTGTTTGGATCAAATTGAACCATATTATATAAATTGATCACGTTTTAATAAATCATCTCTCAAAGCGCCACCAAGAACATCCATGCGTTTAAACATATTCTTGTCTTTTCTTGTTTGATAACCATACTGTTCGGCATTAACCTTTGTCCATATTTCTTCAAGAATTTCAACTGCTTTATTATGGTAGTAATCAGCTTCAGTAAATTTCTTTTCTCGTAACATTGCAAAACTTAAAGCTTCCATCATTATCGCCTTATTGCCCTCTTCTTCAGCTTCAGAAAAGAACGTGGTAGTCCCGGGAACGCTTTTATCAAGCTCTGCCGAGTTGTATTGTCCCCACACAGTAATTGTCCCCGAAGCGTCAATATTGGGATTCACAAAATACCTTCTACCAAAGTCGCTAAACATTCTGTCGTCTGCACCGGGATTGTCTTCCCTGTAAGTCTGATAGTCGTGGAACTCCATCTTTTGACACCACTTACCTCCTACTTGGAGCAACCGAATACTGTCAGATTTCCAACTCTCTGGGTAGGCGTATTCCTCGGAAACGAAAGTAGTAGTCTCTTTGCCTTCGGTAAAAGGCCATTTTTTATATGAAGTAGCCCACCGGTGAGCATCGTTGATAAAATCTCCGAGAATTGTGTCGGTATAAAAAGCTGTTGAGGTAGAGGCATTTAGCCTCACCAATACTTCGTTTTTAATTTCGCCAAGTGTTCTAATCATATTAATAATCTACTTCTCTAAATTCGTAATTAAATTTTATATAAGAAACTTTCGGAGCATTTGAAGCTCCAGATCCTATTGAATAAACTAATAAGGGCTTGATAGATGAGAAGAATGGCAACTCTTCACCATTGGTTCTTATTTTTCTGATAACCTGTTGTGTCCCTGCCGTGACCGTCCCATGGGCATCAAGTAAGATATTGGTAGTGCCCTGATCGTCGACTGTAAAAGAAAATTGGATTGTTCTTCCACCAGATGCCGAGCCGTAAAAAGCAATCTCTCCAGAAGTAACCTTGCATCTATGTCCAGCGGGAGCTATCGGCTCAGCTACAAGTCCTCTCCATTGTGAGGCTCCTTCATAGGTAGTTCCCTGAGTCAAATACTCACAACTTGTTCCAGCACCAGTTGAGATATATAAATCGGTACCGTTAAGGGACTTGGCGTAACCCCCCGATGTTGTTCCCGAACCAACCCCCACCTTGTTAACCCTTTCTGGGAAGCCTGGATAGGGAGAACCGTAAGAGTAAATAACTCCATCAGAATTCCAATGAAGACAATTATCGTGAATTTCAATCCCTCCGAATGTTGGAGAGGTTTCTGAAAAATGAAACTTAATAACAAACTCTCCGCCTTCAAATTTTTGGAGTTTGCTTCGTTTTGCGATAGTTGCTTCTTCGCCCGGTCTTCCTTGAGTGAAAGCCCAAACAGTTCCTTTCCAGTAAATCAGGGCTGTAACTTCGTTGTCGTTTAGCTGTTTCGTTGTTATAGAGCTCTGAGAACCATAATCCCAGAATTGAACTATAGCATCACCTCTGGCGAGGGCTGAACTATAACTACCTTTCTTTCTTTCTGCTCCGATAAGTAACTGTTCGCCAGTTTTCGCAAAACATTTAACTATAAATCCTGCTGGGACAACGCTTGAAGTGCTTGAGAAAGCTCCCGTATTAGAAACAACTCTTAAATTAACATCGTCTCCTCCGTATAGTTTGTCGTCGTCGCCGACCATAAGTGGGTGTGGGACTCCGAGTGTAAAAGGGGTCTCTCCAGATTGAGAGGAATACCAATCATTTTTAAAATCTCCAGTTGAAGTAGGGTTTAGAATTACCCTGCCAATATCTCCATCGGTATTATCATTGAACGAATAAAATATGTAATCGGTGCCGCTGATATTAAAAAGAGCGATGTCTTCACCATCATAAGAAGTGTGAGTTGCTGTGGAATGAATTCCCCCTGAAGCGCTTGCGAGTCCAAAAGGAAATGGAGCGGTTACTGATAAAGCCTTACCGACAATTCCAGCCGAACCCACTATCTGGTGTATTCCGGCCGCTCCGTCTTCTATAAGCCAAGCATTAGGCTGGGATGAAGCCCTATCTACGACAGCGTTTCTGATAACCGAACTGGCGTAAGCGCCGGAATTGTCTAAAGCGGTAACAGGGAAACTTGGAGCCAGCACTCCGGGAGTGGCTTCTCTCCAAGGATTTATTCCTGCAAGCCAAGAAGCCCCCTTACCAAATCGAGGGAAGTTGCCACCTGCGTAGCCAGGAACTAATCCAATAAAATCGTCACTGTTATAGACTATTGTTCCGCCTTTTTCGTTTTGGTTTATAATCATTAAAATTTAGGTTTAATGCCAAGTGGCAAGTAGTAAACTGAAACAGTTAGGGTATCTAAAGAAGCTAATGTTCCCGAAGGTATGAGTGCTAACCCGTCTCCTCTTTTAAGAATTCTGTTGTTTCGTATCGTAGTTGGATTTATTCTTGTCGGGGTATTAGCAATTACCTCAAGAGCAAACATCGTTGAAAGAACCGAAACGCCAGAAGAAGTTGCTTGCCCAGAAGTCAATTTATAGATATTTAATGTATCAGCTGCCCCAGCCGCTACCTGATGAGTTTCTCCAGCTGACACAATCTCGATATCAAAATCCGCTATAAAGAACCTTCCGTATCTTGTTGTTATCGCAGCGTCCCCACTCTCAAGGGTTTTACTTACTTGATGATACCCAAAGCTCAAGTGATTTCTAAGATCTAACTTTTTGCCTTCAAAAAAGTGTTCATGTTTTTTAAAAGTGTCTAAGTCACTTCTTAAAGAATCTATTTGGTTTTGTAATTCTTGTTCTGGCATTTTAATAATCAAATTTTATTATTTTGGTATGTTTTTTAGCATTACAACTTCTACATAATGGCTGAATATTCTCTATGTTATTGCTTCCGCCTTTTGAAAGTGGGGTAATATGATCTTCTGTTAGTCTTATGTTTGGTTCTACTTTTCCACAAGATGGACATGTCCAATTATATTGAGCCTTTAAACTTTCCCATTCTCCGAAAGTATGAGAGCCGCCGTTTTGTTTTATTATCTTTTTTCTAAGCCAACTAGGATTTAAACCGCCTTTCCAATTTCTACTATTTTTACCAGTTAATCCCTTTAAGGTTTCACTAACTCTGTCTTTATAGGCTTGAACCATTTGTTTGCCTTTATTCCAAGGGGTTAATCCATTTGCGTATTGTTTCTTTTTTATTTGTGCCATTTTCTCATTCATTTCCGAAGTATAAATAGATTTTCGGCACTCAAAAGAACAAAATCGTCTTATGGCTTCATTTTTTGGTGAAGTTTTAAACTCTTTCCCACATTTTTCACATTTCTTTATTTTCATAATTAGTAGTCAAAGCGGTCAAAGTCGCATTTAAAGTATTTTCCCCGCAGAAAATATTTATCCGCTTTGGTTAATTTTACTTTATTCCAATTGACTTCTTTACAAAACTCTCTAAATAATTGATTCACTCTTTCATCTTTAAGAAAAACCAACAGGATTCTGCGGAGCAGTTTAATCTTATCTTTCATATCCCCTATAATCTCGGCATGCTCAATCATATTAAGCGCCAGCTCGAAATCTTTTACCGGATCCCTGAAGAATAGCTTGAACCACCAAGACGATGGATTGAATATCTGTATAAGCCATTGGACTCGGAATCTGTAAGCGTCATCCTCTTGGAGAATATAAGTCATCGCTTCCTTTAAGATTTTAATCCTGTTTGACTTATATTTTTCTTCCAAGACCGTAAACGCTCTCCAAAGTTCTCTAACGGCCGGAACCATCTTTTGGGGAGGCGTCATATCGTATCTTCCTATATCAACAATCTCCGAAACCTTATCAAATGTCTTTTTGATATAGCGATTCACTTCTTCGTTGGTTGCTCCTTCCTCTAAGAACCTCCAAGATTCGTTAAACACTTGATTCTTAATCTCGTGCTTTATTTTAGAAAGAGAACCGAAAAGAAGATGCCCACGGGGGAAACCCGGGAATACTTCGTCTTCGCCCTCCATAATCATCACGGTTGAGCCGTTGGAACTTTGAGTTACTTTAGCGGCCACAGATTCCTTGAATTTCCAATACTTTACTGCGGGCATACTCGCAGGATTCTTCTTTAGTAATTTAAAGATCAATCTCAGGAGTCTTTTTTTAATAAAATACATATATTTTATACTCGTCTCCTAACATCTGATGAGGCGCCGTTTGTTAGGCAAGCGTCCCATCAAGACGAGT
>ERZ1292644.231-Hain-H14-01um-R2-231-length-41437-cov-6_pt1 | contig 41437 bp, 56 predicted proteins | sample MGYA00564402_ERZ1292644 | MGnify/ENA primary metagenome ERZ1292644 (study PRJEB36523, sample SAMEA6512644) | groundwater metagenome | collected 2019-01-09 | study: AquaDiva: Metagenomics assemblies of 32 groundwater samples
TTTGCGTTTGTGGCGTAGAGTTCGGCGGAATGTTCGAGGAGGGTGACGTAGGGATCGGAGCGGCCGCGGGCGCGGGCGGTGGCGGCGGCGAAAGCCATTTCGGTGGCAGCTTGGTGGAGTTCGGTAGGGGTCATGGGGGTATGTGGGGAGGGCTGATAGCGGGAGCGGGAGAGGATTTGGGAGCGTTGGGAGTCGTGGAGGGATTTGAGGGTGGCCCAGCGAGGGAAGCGGTCGAGGGTATCGAGGGCGTGAGTCACGGCGAGTCGCATGGGGGCGTAGTCATGCTCCATGAGGCGGGCGATGTAGAAGTTTCGGGCGGCTTCGGAGAGGATTTTCTCGGTTGCGGTGGTGAGGGAGTCGAGGAGTTCGGAGGCTTGGTCACGGAGCATGTGGACGCTCAGGCGCTGACGGGGATGGGGCGATGGGCGTTGGCGGCGTGATAGGCTTTGAGTTCTTCGGCGCGTGCGACTTTGGCGGCGGCGCGTTCTTCTGGGGTACGAGCTGGGGAGGTGGACGTGAGAAAGCAGCGGTCGCAGTTCCAGGCATCGATTTTCCCGTGTGGGCAGCGATCGGGGATGGTGAGGGAACTGGGATTGGTGTGGTGGGGGGTGGGTCGAGTGGGGGTAGAGGCATAGGCGCCGAGGGTTTGGGAGAATTTGGAGATGGAGGCGTACTTGGGGGCGGTGTGTTCGCAGTAGCGGGTGAAGCGGGCGAGGAGTTCGGTGGGTCCGAGGGAGGCGTGTGGTTTCTGGAGTGCCTTGGCGGCTTCGCCGCAGGGGAGGTCTCCGCCGTAGGTGGCTTTCCAGAGATCGGCGAAGGGAGTGAGCCAGGTGAATTTCCCTGCGTCATTTTCCTGACGGTTTTTGTCAATTCGGGCCGGGGAGATATTCTCTTCTTCTTGTTCTCTTCTGTTCTGTTCTGTAGGAGACGCAGTTGTAGACGCTCGTGTAGACGGTGTGTAGGCGCTTTCCGTCTCTTTATGAGACGCTGGTGTAGACGCTCGTTTAGACGCTGGTGTAGACGCTTGAGACGCTGGTGTAGACGCTAGCTTGGCGCGCTGGCGCCAGCGCGATTGTCGATTTGCTTTTAATAATCTAGCTTTAGCGCCAACTGAGAGCCAATCATGGGCGTTGGGAACGAAGAGTCCCCAATCGTGTTCTTCGAGCCAGCCGGTTCCGATGACGGCGCGCCAGAACTCCAAAGTGGTAGACGCTACTGTAGACGCTAGTGTAGACGCTCGAACGTCTACAAGGCGACCATCGACGCTTTGCGCTTGAGCCCACAGCCAGAACTCCACCATGATGGCGAAGACCTCGCGCCGCGGCATTTTCATCACATCACTGATGGCAAGGATCTCTCGTTTCCAGGGCGTCTCTTGATGGATAGGAATCCAGTCACCAGCCATTCGCTTCCTCCTTGTCCTGGGGACCCGCCACCCGCCCGAGCCGGCGGCCGTATCAATGAGGGGGATTCTTGGCGCGCTCGTCCGCGCGCATATGCGCCGGCAACAGCGATCGGAGCCAGGCGGTGAGAGAGATGCCGGCTTCCTGCGCATAGCGTTCCTGGGCCTCGTACATGCGTTGCGAGACGCGGACCGGCGGCAACAGGCGATCCAGGCGTGGCGTATTCGGTCGGAGTTTTGGCATGGCGCAGACGTATATGACGCGGCGTGCGACAAGTCAAGAGCAAAGCGTGTGTTGACTTCACCAAGGCAGGTGGTGTATGGACACAGGCCATGCCACGGTTCAGCGATGCCGATCGAGCGAAAGCGCAAGCGACGATCGCCGCGAAGCGCGCCGCACGCAAGGCTGGGCTGGTACCCGCACCAGCAGATACGGTGTCGCTGCGCCACGAAGTCTCGCACCATGTGCGCTCGTTGGCGCAGAGCGTGACTGTCGCCAGAAAGAGTGGGCGCGGCGCAGACCTCGGCGCAGATCGGGAACGCCGCTTTGAATCTGCCGCCATGCAGGCACTCATGGCTCTCATCGATCCCGAGAAGTTGCACAAGGCCTCCGCAAAGGACTTGGCAATTGTGCTCGGTATCCTGACCGACAAGGCGCGTCAGATTCGCCTTGACCGCGAGAAACCAGCGACCATCAGTATGGGGGGCATCTCCGTCCAAGTCATCGTTGCGGCTCATGAGCCATCGCCACCTGCGCGCAATGTAACGCCGGTGCCAAGACCGGAGCGGGACACCATAGATGGCGGATGAACGCACATTGGACCTGGTCGATCTCGTGCGTCGCTGGGCCGAGGATCCGGAAGCCTTTGTGCGTGAAGCAATTCGCCCCGAACGCATCGCACGGCAACAACTCGATGGGCTCGCCGCCATGCGCGATCTTGTGAACGCCAAACGCAAACGCTGGCTCGCCGAACCGTTGACGAACAACGAAGCCACTGTCCAAAACCACATCGGTCTGTCGATCATGGGAGGGAAGGGCGGTGGCAAGACCACCTTCTCGGCATGGATGGTCCTGTGGTTCTTGCTCTGCTTCCCGCGGCCGAAGATTGCCTGCACAGCACCGACGCAGCATCAGCTCCGCGATATACTGTGGGGCGAGATCGCCAAGTGGATGCGCTTCTCGACGGCCGCCCATGCCGTCATCCAGAGCGGCTTCGATCTTTCAAGTTTACTGACCTGGCAGAGTGAGCGGGTCTATTTGACCGCTGTGGGCGGACGGGAATGGTACGCCGTCGCGCGCACCGCAAACCCACAGGCCACGGCCGCGGAACAGATGCAGACCTTGAGCGGGTTTCATGAAGACTATCTGCTGATCGTGGCGGAGGAGGCCGCCTCGAGTCCGGATGCCGTCTTCGCACAACTCGAGGACACCTTGACCGGGCCCGTGAATCTCGCGCTCATCATTTTCAATCCGACCCGTCGTGCCGGGTTCGCGATCGAAACGCAACGCCGATTCAGTGACCGGTGGTCCTGCCTGCGCTGGAACGCGGAAGACAGCGACCTCGTGACCGAGGAGTCGCTGGCACACAAAGCGCACAAGTACGGTCGGGAATCGAACGCCTATCGTGTGAACGTGCTCGGTTTGCCCCCACAGGCCAGCAGCGATGCGGTCATTCCCTATGACTGGGTGATGGAGTGCGTGGAACTGGAAGGCCTGCAACCACTCGATACGGATGTCAACATCGCCGGCGTGGACGTAGGCGGTGGTGGCGAAGATCCCAGCGTGTATGTCCTGCGCCACGGACCGTTGGTGCTACGCATCGATGACTTCCGTACCGATGATAGCGAGGCACTCACTCGCTGGCTCTTGGCACGGGTGGAAAGCGATGAAGTGGAGTACGTCTTCATCGACGCACTCGGCGTAGGCTGGGGTGTGGCCGGCAACCTCCGCCAGCGCCTGCGTGGCACGGCGACAGTTCTCGAAGTCCGGGTCTCCGAGAAGTCCGTGGACAAACGACGGTTCTACCGCCTCCGCGATGAACTGTGGTGGCGCATGCGTGAACGTTTCGAGCGCCGCGGCATCTCGATTCCTCGGGATGATATCCTGATTGCCGAGCTGACGCTGCCCACGTACTCTGAGGATACGGGAGCGATCAAGATGCAATCGAAACTCGAATTGCGCAAGCAGCGGCGGAGCCCGGATCGCGCTGACGCCTTGGTCCTCACCGAGTACTACACCGATTGGGAGTTGCACCGCATCCGCGCCGCCCAGACGCAGCAGCGGGCCCCCGCGCACAATTGGAAGACGGTCTAGGGCAGCCAATGACACTGACGCAAGCGATTGCGCGACTCGCTGCGGAGGCGAGCACCAGTACATGCCGGTGGCCTCATGTCGTCGGCTGTCCGCTGTGCGCGGCGGGTGTGCGTTCGCATACGGCACGCGGCAACAAGCGCTGGCACACGCTTCGGATATTATGCAAGGATCGGGGGCCGCATGCACCGCACGACGATTGAATGGGTCAGGAACCCGGACGGCTCACCGGGCTACACGGTGAACCGGAGGCGGATGAATGTGGCCGGAAGGGAAATCGGCCCGGGACAGCCGGTCTGGTGCGTCGCCGAACTCGGCATCAATCATAATGGCGACCTCGCGACCGCGAAACGACTCATTATGAGCGCCAAGGCCGCCGGATGTGACGCCGTGAAATTTCAGAAGCGCACGATCGACTTGTGTTACTCGGCGTCTGTCCTGGCCGCGCCGTGCGCGAGCCCCTGGGGTCAGACCGTCCGCGCGCAGAAGGAAGGGCTGGAATTCGATGATGAGGCGTACCAGGAGATCGCTGCATACTGCGCGGCGATCGCCATCCCCTGGTTCGTCTCCGTCTGGGATGTCGAAGCGGTACGATTCGTCGAGCGCTTCCACTTGCCCGTGGTGAAGATTCCGAGCGCCCTGGTCACGCATCGGCCAGTCTTGCAGGCCGTGCGCGCCTTGGCCCGACCGGTGATCATGTCCATCGGCATGAGCGGCCTGAGCGAGATCGAATCCGCGGTGGCATTGCTGGAGGGTGTGCCGCTGGCCTTGCTCGTCTGCACGGCCGCCTATCCCTGCCCCATCGAGGAACTGCATCTGTCGCGTCTCCACACGCTCCGGCGTCTGTTTCCCACTCTCACCTATGGCTATTCGGGCCATGAGGTGGGTCTGTGCAGTACGCTCGTCGCCGTGGCCCATGGCGCGCAGATTATCGAACGTCATCTGACGCTGGACCGGAGCATGTCTGGAAGTGATCAGGCCGCCAGCGTGGAACCGCATGCGATGGCGAAACTCGTGCGCGAGATTCGCGACGCGGAGCTCGCCATGGGCAATGGGCGCTTGGAACGGCGCGCCTGCGAAGAGAAGAGTTGGAGGAAATTGCGTCAAGAACGACCGGAATGCGGCACGGAGTGAACGCGATGCCAGTGACGATCACACGAGTGAGCGGCGGTCGCTACGAGGTGCGCACGCCTTCAGGCGTGCACGCCAAGGGCACCACGCGCGAGAAGGCGGAGAAGCAAGCGCGGTTGCTGCGCGCTGTCGAACACAATCCGACTTGGCAGGCCACACGGAAAGAGAGGAAACGATGAGCCTTCAGGATTTGCGGGTCATCGGGCTGATTCAAGCCCGTATGGGGAGCACGCGCCTGCCTGGCAAGGTCCTCGCCGATATCGAGGGTCTGCCAATGTTGGGCCACGTGATTCGACGGCTGCAACGGGTGAGGCACTGCGATCGGGTGGTGGTCATCGTCCCGCCACATGATATCCCGATTCTGGCTCCGGTGGTGGTGCGAGACGGCGTGCAATGTCTCGCACCACCGGTGCCTGAATGGGACCTTGCGGCACGTCATTATTGGGCCGCGCAGTTCTGTCGTGCCGATATCATCCTGCGGGTGCCCAGTGATAACCCCTGCATCGATCCTGCGGCGATCGAGATGATGCTCGATGCCTGGCAACACGAGGGACAGCTGTGGGATAATCTCCACCAGCGACAGCTCTGGACGAATCTCCAGCCAGTGAACGGGAGCGGTTGGCCTGATGGATTTGGTGCGGAAGTATATTCATTGAACATCCTTGAAAAGTTGCATCTTGAAGCGGAAGGGCAGGACCGTGAACATCCGCACCTCTCTCTCGTTCGCACCGGTCGCGTCAAAACGATTCCGTGTCCTCCCGAATGGTGCGCCCCGGAATTGCGTTTCGACGTGGACACCGCGGAGGATCTCGCGCGCATCCGTGCGCTCTTTGCCACGCTGGGCCCGGATTTCACACTGGCCGCAGCGATCCCGGTGATGAGACGCCTATGCGAGATGCAGATCGATGAGACGCCATAGATTGCTGAAGTGTGGTCTGTTGGATTGGCTCGTGCTTTTCCTCAGCGCGATCGGGTTGCTGGTATGGGTATGGACTGTATTCGGCTGCGGTGACTCGGCCTCCTTCACCTCGGCCCAGTTCGGGCCGAGCACCGTCCCCACGCATGACGTGCAAGTCCGCAGCTACACAGCCTGGCGCCCACAATGAGGTAGTCAGATGGAAGGAGAGAAATGATGGCCGATTCGAATTTCCAGCAGTCATTTGACGCGCGCGCGTGGGCGCGGGCGTTCCTCGAACAGGTGCAGGTGTGCCCGGCGCTCGCCACTGACGAAGGCGCAATGATCGGGTGGTTTGCGAATGCACTCATGCGTGGTTTCGACGAACACGCCAGCCGCATGGACAGCGCAGCGCGAGTGCGCGTTGCGTTCGTGCGCGCCTACGACGTGTTGCTGGAACTCGCGCGCAGCGGCGCGCAGACGCCGAGCATCCAACTGTTCCGCGACGGCAGCGGCCTCGTGCATGCGGAGCCTTGGCATGACGGCAAGCCCATCAGCTGTGACGCACTGATGCAGCATGATGCGCCTGTATCGTAATGAAGAGTGAGCGCTCGATCTGGCTCAATGGACAGATGCGACCGGAATCCGCCGCGGTCGTGAGTATCTACGATTCGGCGATGATGTACGGGGACAGTCTCTTCGAGATGCTGCGCTCGTATCGCCTGAAACACTTTCGCGTGGAGGATCATCTCGACAGGCTGCTCGCGGGCGCGGTGACCCTGGGCATTCCGACGCCCACGAAAAAGGAGATGCTCGGCGCGTTGGATGAACTCGATCGTGCCAACGAGAAATGCTGGGCTGCAGATGACGAGATCCGCACGCTGATCACCGTGTCACGTGGCACATTGCCGTTGTACCTCCACCTGGAGAGCAGGCCCTGGCTGATGATCACGCAGTATCCGCTGCGATGGGTGCTGCGCGGTCGATCACGCCTGTACCGCCACGGCGTGCATTGTATCAGCACGTCGATTCCGGGGTTCGCGCACGCGCAAGTCCCGGGTCATCTGAAGCACCACAATCGGATTCACTTCCGGTTGGCGGAACAGGAAGCGGCCACGATGGATCCCGAGGCCTGGGCGCTGGTGCACGATGGGACCGAGGCGCAGCGGCCGGTCGAAGCCACCGGCGCGAATCTCTTTGTGGTGCGCAATGGCATCCTCCGGACCCCACCGCTGATACGCTGTCTCCCGGGCATCTCACGGAGGATGGTGATCGAGCTGGCCGCCAAGCTCGGCATCGCGATGCGGCTGAGCCCACTCGAGCCGAATGGTGCCGAGGAAGCCTTCGCCACCTGCACGCCGTTTGGGATCGTGCCATGGACACGATGGAATGATCAGACGATCGGTCCGGGCATGGTGGGGCCGCTGACGACGACACTGATGCAGGCATGGAACGAGGCCGTGGGCATGGATGCGGCCGCGCAGGCCGAAGCATGGGATCGGGCTGATGGGCAAGTGGGTTGAGAGGAGGATCGTGCCAATGACGTGGAAAGAGTTCAAAGAGGTGACCGAGCGGCGGGGGGTCAAAGACGACGACGAAATTTTCTACATTGATGCGTATCTCAACGACGACCACATAAGGTATGAGCACCGCGAAAATGGGTGGGAAATATGGGCGTGAAGGACCAGAATACAATGCTGAATGGTTTATGTCAGATTAATATTGAATTATCATCACGGTGTGATAAACAGCCGCTATGCCGTTTTTGTGGGCATCAATCACCGAAGGTAAATCCCGATCTCCGTCTGGGTGACATTGATGCTGATCTCCTCGCGCTCATCGCTCGCCAGGTTCCGGACAGAGTGATTGTGCAGTTTCACCGCGACGGCGAACCATTGGTGTATGCTCGGCTCTCTGAGGCACTCGATCTCTTCTCTCATTGCCTGCGCTCGATTGTGACGCATGGCGGGCATCTCGGTGATCGGGCTGCAGAGATCATCGGCCATTGCGAACGAGTGACCGTGAGCATCTTTGATGGGGATCCGGCAGCACCAGAACAGGCTCGACAAGTGCAACGATTCCTCGCACTCCGGGGCAGTGCTGTGTTGCCGGCGCTGAATGTGAAGGTTGTCGGTGAGATGAGTCCGGCAGTGGCCGAATCATGGCGCGCGTTCGGGGTGCCGATCCTCTACCGGCAACTGCATTATCCGGGCGGCAACTGGCGGTATCGAGGGACGGGTCCACCGATTCCCGAGGCCATGATGTGTATGGAACTCTTGAGTCATCCATCCATCGATTGGGAAGGAAACCTGTATATCTGCAATCGTCTGCAACCGAGCGGTGAGGGGAGACTAGGCAATCTGCGACAGTCCTCACTGCGAGAATTGTGGGACGGCGATGACCGACGGAGGATCATTCGCGCGCATGTCCTGATGCAACGCGCCGAGATCCCCGCCTGCCGTGGTTGCATGTACTGGGGCTATCCCGCTGCGTAGGCCGCAAGTGGACCTCGCGAACCTGACGTGGTTCGCGAGGGCGCGGAGTGAGGATTTGAACATGCGCGATATTAGGGATGATCTGCGGGAACGGCTGGACACAATCACCGCCGAAAAGCGACGACTAGAAGAGCAACTGGCCTCATTGACGCGCCAAGAGGCATCGGTCAAGACATTGCTCGCCGACGAAGACGACCGGTGGAGCCGCATGCAGCCCAAGTTGTTCTCTGGAAACGGCCAGAGCCAAAGGCGTCAAGAAGAACTGACAGGCACGCCCTTATCCAAGATGATCCGCGAAATTCTTTCGGACGATGTGGCACGTAGTGCTAGGGAGATTGGGGACCTTGTAAAGCAGCAAGGATATCCATTCGGCGAAAAGCATCCTTCGCGCGCGGTGCACTTTGCCCTTATTGCAATGGAACAGAGCAAACTCGTTGAGGGTCAGAAAGGAGTGTGGAAGCTAGGCAGACAAGTGGCGAACAAGGGTAATGATACAAACGCGGTTGACAGCGACTGCGGTGTGCGCGTAAAGGGAGGACGACAGGGGAGATGCTGAATGCCTGAAACCTGGAATGCCTCACGTGCCAGTGCAATGCCGGACGCTCACGTCTCGATCTCTGATGGAAACGGCGCTGGCGAGGACGGGCGCAATGATCAACAGATTCTTATCAAGTTGGATCGCTACTTCACGAGCGCGGTCGATCATCCGACCTGGGTGTCGTGGCGCAAGCACGCCCTACAATGTTACGCATACAAGGAGGCTGGCGGCGTCGATGGCGAGGGCCAATGGACGAAAGCTGAGCTGGCGGAGCTGAAGCGTCGATCCCAACCACCGACGCAGAATAATCAGGTGAAGGTCACTCTGGACCGCATGCTGGGCCAGTTCGTGCGCCAGGGGCTGCGCCTCGGTGTGGTGGGTCGCAACGCGCCGCAGGATGAGCAGGTGGCGCAGGTACTGACCGACGTGTTTCTGTACATTCGGCAAAGCACACGTCAGGACTATGAAGAACGGGAAACCGCGGACGCCGGCTTCACGTGCGGCTTCGGCGTCCTCGAGACCTTCGTCACCTTCGATGATCTCCTGCAACCCGAGATCAAGATCCGGGCGGTCAGCCCGTTTGAAATCTTTCCCGATCCGTACAGCCGGCGGTATGATTGGAACGAAGACGCGCAGTTCATCTGCCGTGCGAAATGGCTGGACTTCGACGAGGCGAGCGAGCTGTATCCCGATCATGCTTTGGAATTGCGCGGGCTGGCGGCGAGTCAATTCGGCGGAGGGTTGCTCGGCAGCGAGGGATTCCGCAACGAGAACTACGTGGATATGGATGAGCACGGCCGCCCGCGTCGCGTGCGCATCGTCGAATGTTGGCACAAGGGACGCAAACGCGAATCGATTCCGATGGCTGATGGGGGTCCGACGATCGAACGGGTGACGAGCACCATGCGCGTCGGCACGTTCACCGCCGGCATCTTGCTGTCCTATCGCGATTCCCCGCATGGCACACCGCTCTTCCCGTTCGTGCCGTACTTCGTCTATCGCAAGGAATCGGGGGAACCCTACTCGTTGGTGTGGACGGCGCTGTCGATTCAGGACGCGATCAATAAGCGGGAGAGCAAGGCCCTGCATCTGCTGAACACGAATCAGGCGCTTGTCGGACAGAACGCGATCACGGATCGGCAAGCGTTCGCGGACGAGCTGGCGCGCCCGGACGGCATTATGGAAGTGCGCGACGTGAGTCAGGTGCAGATCCAGCGCAATCTCGAACTGGCGCAGAGTCAATTCGTCATGCACCAGGAATCGAAGGCCGACTACCGGCGCGTCGTCGGGATCAACCCGGATGCGATGGGCGAAAAGTCCGAAGTGCGTTCGGGCGTCGGCATCGCTCGCAAGCAAATGATGACGGACACCATCCTCGCGCCGGTGTTCGATAACTTCAGTCGGACGCGGCGCTTGTTGGGCCTGCTACTCCTGGCGCTGGTGCGGCAGTATTACCGTGAGCCGAAGCTCTTGTTGATCACGGATCAGATGGGCGCCAGCCGGCAGGTGGCACTTGGGGCCCGCGAGTTGATGGCGCTCAAGCAGGCACAGTACGATGTGACGGTGGAAGAGCAACCAGACGTGGCGAGTCTGCAACAGGAACAGTTCGCCATGCTGGGCACCATGCTCCCACAAATCCTCCCCTTCGGTGCGTCGTGGGTGGAGTTGTTGATTCAGATGAGCGCGCTTCGCAACAAGGACGAGCTGATACAGCGTGTGCGCGCCATGAGCACGCCGCCGCCGCCCGATCCGAAAATCTCCGTCGCCCTGCAATGGGGTGATCTGACGCCAGAAGAAAAGATGGCATGGGCGGGGCGTTTAGGCATGCCGGCCTTGGCGCAGGCGCAGATGATGCACCCGCAGCCAACCGTGAGTGAACGCGAATTGGAACGCGGGCGCCAGCACAGCGAGAATGAGGCTGGATGGCAGGAGGTGGAGCTGGCGAAAGTGCGGGCGCCCCATTCCAATGAAATGAAGAGCACCGATGAAGGAAATACGAATCCCGCATTCTGAAATCCAGAACGCGCAGACGATCACTCGACGCAACGTGCGCGCCTTCCGCGAAGCGGATCTCGACATCCATCGGCATGAGGTGATCGAGATTGCCGACGATCATCGCCGCGGCGAGCGCGTGATCCGTATCCAGGACCGGAAGTTCTTCGGTCCGTGGAAGAAACGGGGATGACCGATGACGCTCGGCGAGCAGCAACGTCTATTTGCGGAACTCACGGGTCGGTTCATCACTGCGGTCTACCAGCGCGGCTACCATCTCAGCTTTGGTGAGGCATGGCGACCGCCGGAAACCGCGGCCCTGTATGCCCAGCAGGGGCGTGGCATCGCGAACAGCCTGCACGGTCTGCGGCTGGCTATCGACTGGAATCTCTTCGGCAGCGATGGGGCGTGGCTGAAGACGGTGGAGGCCTATCGACCCATCGGTGAATTCTGGGAGAGTTTGCACGAACTGTGTCGATGGGGTGGTCGGTTCAAAGGACGAGATGGCACGCCGAAACCGGACGCGCCACATTTCTCGCTCGAACGAGATGGAGTGAAATGAGTAGGCCGCGGATCATTGATGGGCTGAGCCGGCAGCGCCGCTATCAGTTGCGGCACCAGGTAGCGGGCCTGTGCATCACCTGCCCAGCTCGGGCCACGCATCACGATCTCTGCGAGACGCACTGGCTCCTGCGGCGTGTCGACGAGCGTGAACGCTACCGCCGGGCACATGGTGTGCCTGGGCGTTGGAGTGGACGGCCACGGCTCACGGCAGCACATGGACGCCGTCCACGACCAGCACATGATGCGGGAGGTGGGTCGGTATCCCAACCGGGCTCATAACCCGGGTAAAGCTGGTTCAACTCCAGCTCCCGCTCTTCTGCCGCGTTGCGTTTGCGAGGTTTTTGTGGTAGCGCGCAGCATCATGGCTCATGCAATCATCAGAACCATCCCGCCGCACGCGGAGGTTCTGTACTCCATCCCGCCGGTATGCGGCGGAGGAATCAGCGACGACCATCCCACCCGAGCGTGGCGTGGAGGTCAGAGGAGGAACGGGTATGGGATCGGACGCGCACGGGCAGACACCGGCTAGCGACACCGCACCTGCCGCCCCACAAAGTACGGGCCTCGGGTTGGAGGATTTCCTTCAGCCGAGTGCCGCCGACACTCCTGCACCCGAAACAAATGCGTCGCCTGAGGCGCCCGTCGAAACGCAGGCACCATCGCGCGGACGTGACAGTCAAGGCCGCTACACCATCGGGCCGGATCTTGGCACGAACGGAAAAGACAAGGCCGAGACGGCTGCGGCGAAATCTGATGCCCCGCCGAGCAGTGAAGCGACGATTGAAAAACCCCCGGCTGCAGGCGAGGCGGCACAGGCGCCGAAGGCAGACTGGGAATCGGCAGACAACCCGTATCGGCGCCAGTACGTCGATACGCGGAACTGGGCCACGCAGCAGCGTCAGGAGAATATCGCCCTCAAGCGTCAGCTCGACATCATCAACAAGAAGATCGACGGCACCTACGATGCGGCGACGGATGAGGCTGCCGTGCAACCGCCATCGTCGGAACAGATACAGGCACACGGGGAGCTGACGGGTCGCGTGCAGGCATCGATTGTCGCTGCACAACTGCAATACGGCGAAGCCGAAGTCGATCGCTTACTTTTTGCGGAAGGGGCGCCGTATCGCGTCCTCGAGGAGAACGATCCAGCCATCAAGGCGCGTGTATTAGCCAGCCCCACACCGGCCTTGGAGGCGTTGCGCGTCCTGCGGGAGCGCGAGTTTACGGGCAAGTACGGTGCGGAGCCCGAGGCGATCAAGAAGGCCATCCGGGCGGAAGTCGAAGCCGAATTCACCACGGCGCTCGATGCCAAGGTGGAAACGAAATTGAAAGAACGATTGAAACTGGCACAGGACGGTGTGACGAGTCTGGGGGAAGCCCGCGGGAGCAGCGGCGGGACGGCGGAACAAAAGACGCCGGGACATCGCAGCCTCTCCGAGATCGGCAATCCCGGCCTGGCGTGACATAGGGAGACATAACGATGGCATTTACTGAAATCTTAACCACCCACAGTTTGACTGTGGAACAATGGGAGAGTGGGATCTTCGCCGAATATCTCGGCCAACTCTGGTGGCGGAACCTCATGGGCACCTCGACCAACTCGCCCATCCAACTGGTCGAGGACCTGAGCAAAAAGCCGGGTGACGCGATCACGGTACAACTCCGTGGCCGCCTGCAAGGCGGGCATGTGACGGGCAACTCGAAGGGCATTGGCAACGAAGGGCGGGTCGATTTCTTCGGACAACGGATCGTCGTGGACAACGTGCGCGATCTGGTCAAGTTCGAGGACATTCCCATGTCTCAAAAGCGGGTAAACTTCAACCTGCTCCAGCAAGGCCGTGAAGCGCTCGTAGAAGAGGCGAAGATCCGCCTTGAAGACGATATCACCACGGCGCTGACCGATACGAGCCTTGGACGGGTGCGGGGCCGCTACATCTATGGCGCGGCGGATTCAAACTGGAACGCCACGCACGCGACGGCGTTGACGGCGGTGGATAACACGGCGGACCAGTTGACAACCAACATCATCGACATCGCGAAACGGAAGGCGCTGATTCCGCTGAACGCGACGGCGCAGATTCGGCCGATGCGCGTGGTCGTGGGCAAGGCATACGAGGAATGGTTCAGCTTCGTGGGCCACACCTATTGCATTCGTGATCTGATCAACAACGATGCCGCGTGGCGCAACGCGCAATTGAACATTCCGCCGAACACGAACCGTGACTCCGTGCTCTTCTCGGGCGCCAGCTTCAAGGGCGCCTGGAACGGGACCCTCATCTACGAGTACAACCGGCTGCCTTTGGTCTCTTCGACGATCCAGGTCTCGCATGGTCTGTTGCTCGGCGCACAGGCCGGCGCGGTGGTGTGGGGACAGCGCTCGAAGTTCGGTGAGGAAGAGAACGACGTGGGACATGATGTCACCTACGAGGTGCATGAAATCCGTAAGGCATCCAAGCTCGTCTTCGACCGCGCCACACAGGAAGATAATGGGCTGGTGAACGTGTTCGCCGCGGCTGTTGCAGACTGAGGATTGAGGTGACGGAATGGCATTCAACGTAACGAGTCAGGCCGGCCGTCTGGTCAAGGCGGTCGGCAGCTACACGGAACTGGCGTGCGGCATGGCGACGATGGCTTCGGGGACGGCGACCGTGACGGTGCCGGCCTTACGGCGGGTGGATGGCGCGGTCGGGAGCGTACAAGGTGCAACCGGGGTGGGCGAAACGGTGATCATCACGGCGACGAGCACGAACACGTTCACGATCGAGACGATTGCAGAAGGTGGCACCGCCACGGGTACGTCCGTGGTGATGTGGATTGCCTGGGGGATCCCGGCGGCATAACCGCGCAAGCGAAAACCGTAGCGCGAAAGGAGTAACGACATGGCTTCAAACTACACTGAATGGTACATCCAACTGATCAACGGACGCACGGGTCGGCCGATCGATGACGACACCGGCGTCTATAACGTGCTGACCGAGGACGATCCGAGCGAGATCACGCTCTACAGCGACACGAACGCCACCTCCAAGACCAATCCGGCGACGATGACTGATGGCATCATGCAGTTCTGGACCGCCTCGACGACGACCGCGGTGGACATCTCCGTGCTCACCGCGAATTCGCATGCCTATTTCCTGGAGTCGGTGACCCCGAGTCAACATCGCATCGTGGTGTGGCCCGAGAACATCAACCAACAACTCATCATCCCCTATCAGGTCGTGGGGGCTTCCGAGACCGTGGTCGATACGGGCTTCGATATCGCGGCGGCGATGCTGATTAAAGATGTCTTTCTGCATGTCACGACACTCGGCACGGGCGCTTCGCTCGATGTGGGCACGTCGACCGATACTGATGGCTTCCTCGATGGGGTGACGGCGGACGCCACCGGCTATCCGTTGCTCGCTGAATCCGTCGCCTCTGTGGCGACGCCGGGCTTCGGCTCTCTGCTGGTGAGCATCACCAGTGGGGCAGTGCGCAAGTTCCACGTCCGTGCCAACGCCACCAGCGGCACGACGATCATGTACATCAATACGACCATCTCCTCGACCGCAGGCGAGGGATACATCTATATGGTGTTTGACCGGTTGCCTGCATAACGAAGGCGAGGTGAACGCATGGAATGGTTGCAACTCTTTGCGCCAATAATTGGGCCGCTGGTGACGGGGCTGCTGCGTCGTGCCATGCCGGCGATTCCAAAGCTGCTGTTACCGATCATCGCGACACTGTCCGGGACAGTGTGCGCCGTGTTTGGGGGCGCAGAGAACCACACCGCGATGGCCCTCGGAGCTTCCGGGGTGGCGGTGCGTGAAATTCAGGACCAGGTCCGCAAAGGGTTGGGCCTGAAGTGACCACGATGCAGCAGGCTCGGTCCGTCCTCTTCCCGAGCCAGGGGTCCGCCGCGTTGTACCACGCGCGGCGGATCACCACTCTGATGCGCAGCGGTGTGTACCAGATGGAGCCGGCAATCTGTTTCTGTGGCGGCGAGCGCTCTCAACTGGTGACCGAGCATGATCGCTACGGCATCGACTACCGTCTCTGCCTGTGCCTGGATTGCGGGCTGCTGTATGCCAACCCGCGGATGAACGCGGAGACGATGCGCAACTTCTACCGCGACCACTACCGCCTCATTTACGGCGAGAGCGAGTCGCCGGAAGACGAGTTTCGGAACGGGTTGAAACACGGGCAGCGGTTTCACGAATTCCTGGAGCACTTCGATATCCATCCGCGGACGATCTTCGATCTGGGCTGCGGAACTGGAAGCTGGCTCATGTCCTTCAAGGACCGCGGATGCCGAGTGCTGGGCACGGATTGGGACGGTGCCATGGTCCGGGAAGGACTGCGGCACGGCATTCCGATGCTCGAAGGGGATGTGTTCGCAGCCCTGGCCGAAGACCAGGCCGATCTCATCATTTTGAACCACGTGTTGGAGCATTGCGCGGACCTCGACGTGATTTTGGAGCGAGTACGCGCAACGCTGAAGCCAGGAGGATTCCTGTACGTCGGTGTGCCGGGCCTGTACCCCTGGGACCTCGATCAACTCTTTCAAAACGCGCATTGTTGGCAGTTCACCGCGACCACGTTGACCTACGTGATGGAATGCGCGGGCTTCGAAGAATGGTACAGCGACGAGTTTATCTGCTCCCTCTGGCGGCGCATGGATGAGGGGCCCGTGCGCCTCAGGTCACAGCGCCCCGGGGAGCTGCGAGACATTCAGGCGCGGCTCCGCGGCGAGGGGAAACGGCGGATTCCGATGCTCATTCGCACCACGAACAAGACGCCAGTCGGGGAACGCAAGGCGAACATGCGCAGCGCACTGAAGCGCGCCATCCCCGATGTCGGGGAGTTGTGTGGCAGCGCGGCTTCTCGGCCGGCGATCATTTTGGGTGGAGGACCCTCCGTGGACCACCACATTTATGAGGTAGATGCGTTACGGGAGCAGCTGGATACAGTTATTCTGGCAACCGATCGGATGCTCGCCTGGTGCCGTTACCATGGGCTGCTGCCGGATTACGTGGTGGTGCTCGATGCCGCGGAGGATGTGGCGCCGACGCTGCAGGATGCACCGCCGGAGGTGTCGTACATCGTGGCCACGCAGTGCCGTCCCGAAGTCTTCGAGGCGTTGCAGGGGCACGATGTCTGGTGTTTCAACACGCCACAGAAAGGCCTCGATGTGGCCGAGATGTGGGACGCCGCGGATCGGCAGCGCGTCACGGTGGTCAATGCCGGCGGAAGCGTGACCCTCGGGGCGATGTCGATCGCCGTGTTGTTGGGCTGCCGCGCGCTGCATGTCTTTGGGTTTGACTGCCATCTGACGGCTGGGAACTACGCCGCGCACATCGCGGGCAACGGGGATCTGCGTGGTGTCTGCGAGGTAGAATGTGATGCCCGTATTTGGAAAACCACAGCCGCGTATCTCAGCTTCGCGCAGCAGTTTCACCTGTGGCGGCAGATGGCGAAGCGGCTGGGGTATGTGGACACGGTGCGGGTCTACGGCGATTCGCTGGCTGTGGCGATGGCTGTGGACGCTGAAAGTTTACGGGGAGGAGGTGAAAAGAAGGATGAAGCATAAGGACCACGCAGGCATGAAGAAAGAGATGCCGGAGATGAAGAAGCCGGTGAAGAAATCCGTGAAAAAGAGGTACTAAGGCATGGCCATTGACGCGGTAGGCTTTGGTGATGCCGGCGACGCTGAGGCGCTGACCTTCGACAACACGACCGGCGGCGTAGGCTTCACCACCTCGAAGACGCTTATCAACGGCGTCCGGGCCAGCAAGGCGATCTTCGTGTTGGAGGCCGGGCAATGCCGGTTCACGGTGGACGGGACCACGGTGACAACGACAGTGGGGCATCTCATCGAAATTGGCGATGTGGTGACTATCGAGGGGGCGCATGCGGTGCGACTGTTCAAGGCCATCCGCACCGGCGCCACGTCCGGCACAGCCTTCGTGACGTACTTTCGGTGAGGAACAATGGCAATCAAAATCGAGAAACCACGACGGACTACTGATAGCGCAGGACCACCGGCGCAGTTCGCCGATGGCACTGCGGCGGCGCCATCGATCACCTTTGCGTCTGATACTGATACGGGGCTCTATCGGGTAGGCGCCGATGCTGTGGGCGTTGCGATCGCTGGGCAAGGTGTGGTGGTATTCCAACAAGGGGCCGGTGTCATCGGACTACTCGGCAACGGGCAGATCAAAGCCGGCGCGAGTTCGCTGGTCGCCTCTGGCGGCGACTATACTACGCAACTGAACTTGGATTATCCAACCGATGGTGGATATCAATTGAACCCACTTGGCGGCACGAACAATTTCGGACAAACGTTTAGCTCGGGAATGATCACTGAGCTGCTGACAATCGCTGCGGCGGCCACCAGCGTGACGACCATGAGCCTGCCGCTCAATGCGCTCATCCTCGCCGTCTCAGTCCGTGTAACGACAGTGATTCCGACGGCAGCGACCTTCACTGTCACAGGGAACACGAGCGGGACACAGTTCGACAAGGCGGGGGGCGTACTGGTCGCGGCTGAAACGACCGATGTGGGCACCGCCAATTGTCCGTATTCCAATGGCGCGGCGCAAACCGTGCGGATCACCCCGAACCTGTCGCCCGCTGCCAATACGGGACGCGTGCGCGTGGTCATCTGGTACTATCAGATTGCCGCACCAACGAGTTAAATGGCCCGCAACGCAGATTACAGCCTGAAGCGTACGCAACTCATTGAAAGCGCACATCGCAAGATCGGCGTACTGCCCACCAGCGGGCTCACGCCCGAGATGCGCGCGACCGGCATCGAGTTGCTGAACTTGATTCTACGCGAGGAGAGTGGCCGCGGTGCGGGACTCGGCGCGCCACAACTCTGGGCACAGACGGAAAGCGTGCTGTTCATGCAGGCGAACCGGTCGCGCTACAACGTCGCGCAAAGTGGTGTCGCAGGGGGAATTGTGGATCTCTCGAGCGCGGTGTATCGCGACAGCTCCGGCGATGATGTGTCGATCGATATCGTCACCGCGAAAACCTATGCCGAGATCGCAGACAAGAACGAGACCGGGGAACCGGAGATTCTTTTCCTCAAGCGGCATACGGACCTCGCCCTACAGGAATTGTGGGTCTGGCGCCTCTTGAGTGGACCGGCGACCGGGAACAGGGTCAGCGGGAGCAACGGCCTGCTGTACAGCTGCATCATGACCCACACATCGACGGCAGGGACGAAACCGATCACCGGATCAGACTGGAGTCTCTATTGGTGGCAGTCGTTGGGCACGGATTGGACGCCCGGAAGCTCGGATGCCTGGGCGACCGCGACGAAATATACGCATCGGGAACTCATTCGCTACACCTATCGGCGGCCGCTGCTCGACTTCGACGAACCGGGCGACAATCCGGACTTCCCCAAGGAATGGGGGCGCTACTTCGTGCTGCGCCTGGCCCATGATCTGGCCGCCGAGTACGCGTTGACGCTGGAAGAACGGGGATGGCTGAAGCAGGAGTATACGGAATGCCGGGACGCGCTCTTCCCGAGCTTGCGCGCGACCACAACTGACTATCACAATCGAGCGCTGTACTACTAAGAAGGAGAAAAGGCATGGCACGACGATACGCATCAACGGGAGACCAAAACGCCGCGGCATCCGCTACGGTGGTTACCGTGGTTTCCGCCACAACGATCCGGCCGAGAATCTACGAAGTCGTTTTCGGCAGCGCGGCGACGCCGGCGGATCAGGCCTTCAACATGGATCTGCGACGCTTCACCGCTGCCGGCACGGCCACGGCGATCACGCCGCAAGGACTCGACCCCGCTGATCCGGCCGCTTTGGCTTCGGCGGGCAGTAATCACACGGTGGAGCCGACCTATACGGCGGGTGCGATTCTGCTGGGATTCAGCATCAACCAGCAGGCGACCTTCCGATGGGTGGTGCCGCCGGATGAGGGTCTGGTCTGTCCGGCCACGGCCGCAAACGGCATCGGGCTGGAATTCGTGGTGGTGAGCGGTGGGACCGCGCTCTGCCAAAGCACGATCCAACACGTCGAATGAGCGATGACCCTTCGCCTGCACAGAAAAGCGGGCACGGCATGGATCACCGGGCCTCGCGGCGTACATGAAATCACCACCCTGACGTGCGGGCATTGCAACAGGGTGTTTCCGGTCGCGGCCTCTGACTCCGCCACCCAGTGCGATCCCGGCGGTTTCTGCCGGGCCTGCATGCACGTGATCTGTTCCGTGTGCTGCGGGCAGACCTGCCGAACGATCGAACGTCGGTTGGAGGAGATGGAAGCACGGGACCGCGTGGCCCGTGCGTGCCAGGGCTGATGAATGGAGTTCAAACCAGAAAGGCAATCTCGACCCTCCGATCCACCACGCCCCCGGTGGCGGGGACATGGATGGCCGAGTGTCTTTGGAGATCGGCCCATCTTCAAAATGCGCGTGCAGCGGCAGATGGTGCCCATGTGGCTGTCTGCCGAACGTCGGCGGCGCAGCGGCGCCGACTGGCATGTGGAACGATATCCCAGCGTCTTTTTCTTTCAGGGCAAGTCGATCAAGACCGTCGCCTGGTTCCCCTCGCTGCCCGAGAAGGTGGCACGACGGCCGTGGCACGATCATACATGGGCATCGAGTTTCAAGCCGGTACGGCATCCGCTGGCGTTCCCGGCGTTGCCGGCCGGGGGGCCGCAATCGTGGGGCTGGGAATCTATTCTCTTGACGACCGTAGAACGCAAGCGTCGAGCGTGGCAGATCGCAATGCGTCCGAGCGTGTTTGGGCTCATCGCCCGAGGTGAGAAAACACCGTCGCTCGATCCCGAGGTGTAAGGATGTCGGTAGGCGGGGCCAAATTTTGGAGCCAGCAATTCATTGACGCGGCCGGCGTGCCGTATGGTGGGGTGCAAGTTTATCACTACGCCGCCGGCACGACGACCGCCAAGGACGTGTGGGTGGATGAAGGCCGTTCGACGCTGGCGTCACAACCGGTAACGGGAGACAGTCGCGGCCGGGTATGGTTCTATGCCAACGGCGAGTATCGTCTGCGCGTCGAGGATCCGGCCGGCATTCTGCTGTACGATTGGGACAACATCCGCATCTCGAAAGACGAAGCGACCATGTGGGAGGGGAATCGCGGCACGTCGTATCCCGCGGTCGGCGCCCTCGGCAAGGGACAACTGTTCGCCCTGGTGGACGGCTCGGATCAAATTGAGGAGCTGGCCATCAACGATGATCAAACCGCTTTCCATCGTATCCCGGCTGCCTTGAAGAGCCTTGCATACGGCTCCTTGCCTGCGATCGCCACGGCGCATGCCGGCTGGCTGCGGCGCGTGACGGACCGGACGCGCGGAGTCTGGATGCAGACGGCGACCGAGTGGGTTTCCCTGAGTGGCGAGACCGTGAATGTGAAGGAATTCGCGGCGAAAGGGGATGGCTCTACGGATGACACCGTGGCGATTCAAGCTGCAATGGACGCCATCAACGCGATCGGCGGCGGATGCGTGTACTTTCCACCGGGCACCTACATCCTGACCCAGGTGACAGTGGGGGACAATACCTGGATACAGGGCGCCGGGCCCGGAGCCACGATCCTGAAGAGCACGGTGGGGACAGCGTATGACGGCATCCTGACGAATAAGGATCACACGGCAGGGAATTCGTATATCGTGATCTCCGATTTGCAGACACAACGCACCTACAACACGGCGTCATCGTTCAACAGCCACATCATGATTCAGCGCGGCTCGCACATTATCGTCACGCGCTGCGCCATCATCGGCACCGCGCCGGCCACCGGCAGCAGTGGCAATGCCGGAAAGGGCGTGCTGCTCCGGGCGTGTAACTACGCGACCATCAGCGAGTGCTACGTGAAGGATATCCCGGACAACGCGCTCAGCATTAGCCACGGCGAAGGTTGGGCGAGTTTTGTCGGCTACGGATACATCCTCAACAACGTCGTTGAGCAAAGCGTCGCGTACACGTCGAGCGCCATCATTCCATCGGCCAGCCATTCGATCGTCGCGGGGAATTACGTGAAGTTGCCGGAAGCTGATGGCGGCCAGTGCGTCGAGCTGGGTGATAGTGGCGTCACCGATATCCTGATCACCGCTAATACCTTTATCGGTGGTCAACTGCTGATCGGCGCGGGCAGTCAGATCCGCATTCTCGGCAACAATGTCGGCGGCAGCACCACGGACACTGACGGCAAAATCAGCATCTTCCCCACTGGAACTTTGAGCGTGGACAACGTGATCATCGAAGGGAACATGGTGCAGGGCGGCGGAATCGGCCTGGATGGCGGAAACGCCGCGGCCAACACCATCACGGATTTCATCGTCGCCCGCAACATCATCCGCAACGGTCCTGCGACCTCTCCCGGCCTCTCGATTATTCGCGCACAAACGACAAAAGGCATGGTGAGCGAGAACTACATCTTCAACTGCAAGATGACGGGCCTCAAGGTTGAAAACTGCGTGGATGTCGTCGTGCAAGGCAACTACGTCCGCAATTGCGGGTCGGCGCCGAGCGGCACGGATCTACAACACAAGAGCGGTATTTGGCTGGACGCGACGGACTGCCAGGTCCGTAGCAATTACTGCATCGACAACGCCGGCTATGGGATTATCCTCTACAACGCCCTGGTCAATTGCGACCTGGTGGATAACGATACACGCGACAATGTGCTGGGTGACCTGCGTGTCTACAATGCGAGCAGCCCCACGCCGACGCGCGTCGTGCGCGCCACCGGTGACGGCGGCCCCGAGAACATTGTGAGCGCGACGCGCGGATCCCTGTGGATGCGGAACGATACCGGTCAACTGTACATCAAAGTGACCGGGACGGGCAAAACGGGATGGCAGGTCGTAACGACCACGTAGCATGATCCGCGGTGACACCGTGCAAATCATCCTGACGCCGGGCTATGTGCCGGACAGTCAGGACATCGAGCGCCTGGTGCCGGTGCACACCGAGCTGCGCAACGGCCGGCTGAGCAACCTGGGCTTTTGGGAGCGGCGATCGGGGTATGCGCTGGCGGGCGAGATCAGTTACCCGGCGTCGAATCTGCTGATTGATCGCCTGCAGGGCTTTAAACTCATGGTGCGATACGGTGAGGACTTTTTTGTCGATCATGTTACGTTGTTGGCTATCGCCTTAGAGAATCAGAAGGTGTTTCTGGGTGGTATCGAACTGCCGGCGGAAGCGGTGCGCCTCCGTGATGCACTGATCGTGAAGATGCTCGCCCCTGGCGCCGGCTCCGCCGGCATCACGGAGAAAGATTTCGATCGGTTTCTCTCGGCGGTCACCCAGATTCGAGAGCCGGTACGGGCGTTGATCCCCGATGGACCGGGATGGGGCATTACGACGAGCGGGCGCATCTTTACGTTGACGAAGAAAATCGAAGAAAGACACCGCGCCCGGGTGACGCCGCTCGGGGGAGCGGAGCGGGTGACCTGGACGGCGCATATCGGCGATGGCGGCTCGATGATCGATCCCAGCAAGGCGCTGGTGATATGTGCCGGCGGCCGGCCGATCGTGCTGAGCTGGGGAGGAGCAATCCGGGCCGAAACGGGAGAATCCGTGGGCGGGCCGGCGAGGCCCGCCACTGCCGCGCTGCCTGGTGCCGCGCCCTCGCCTGTCTCCCTGGTTGCCAGCCTGGATGGCTATCTCGTCTTCGTCACCTCTGATATCCGCTTTCAGTGGTCTGCCCCAGGCAATGCGTGGAGCTGGCCGACGGCGAACTTCAACGAGGTGCGTCGAGATAGCGGCACGATTCGCATGATGAAGGTCCTCGGCCGTGAGCTGTACTTTTTCATGGATCATGCGATCGAGATTTGGGTCAACATCGGTGGGGACAGTGTATTTGCGCGCCGTGCCGTGATCCCCAAAGGCACGCGGGCCGGGCATTCCGTGGTCTCGGCGAATCTGACTTTCTACTTTCTTGGTGAGGATCGGGATTTCTACGTGCTCGAAGGGGGCCAGGCACCCACAGTGATCTCCAGCCTGATTCATTCACAGATCAGGGAACTGGCGCATCCCGAGGAGGTCTACGGCTTCGATTTCCGGCAGGAGCATTGTGTGCGCTGGTTTGCACCTACCGATTCCCGGTGCTTCGTCTACGATTATCTGAACAACGTCTTTTTTGAAGATGATGCCCTCGGGCCGGACCACTGGAAGTTTCTGCCCATTCTGTCGTACATGGAATATCAGGGCCGTGGGTACATCGGGGATGCGGAACCCACGGGGCATATTTACGAGTGGGGCCCGGGGCATCTCACCGATGACGGCACGGACATCCGTGTGCGGCGGCAGTTCGCTCTGACGCTCTCGCAGGATGGCCTCTCACGTCGGGTGAACCGATTGCGTCTGCGTGTCGGGCGCAGTACGCCGGCGCCACAACGGCCGGCGCTGCCAGATCCACAGGATCCTTTGGGACTGCGGCTTTTCCCAGGCCGTCGGCTATGGCTCACGCGCTATCCATGGCTGCTCGAAACAGACGAACGGTTTCACCGCAATCGAACGGCCGAACTGCTCCTGCGGTGGCGGTTCGATCGCGAGGGCTGGGCGCCCTACAGCAGACTGCGCATCGGCGCCGGACGCAGCCGGACGGAACGCTTGCCGGAAAACACCTATCTCGACGTCTACAACCTCGGCATCGGCCGCGAGCTCGAATTGGAACTGATCGAGACCAACGCCATGCAGTACGTGATCACCCACGGATATCTGACGGCGGAATCACTCTTGCGGTGAGCGCGCATGCCCAAAGCACTACTGGGGACCACCGCCTACGACCTGCCGCCGGCAGCCCTGCGCGATCTGAGTATCGAGCTGTACGATTATCTGTTGATGATGCACGCGCGCATCTTCGGCCTGGCGCCGGCCTCTGGAGATCTCGATACCGCCAACATCGCCGGGACGGTCACCAACCATGCCCTGCTGACGAACGTCCTGCCGTATCAGCATCACGGTGCGACGACGCATTCCGCGCTCAGTCGGGCGACAGCGGTCGCGGATGCCGCCGCCGCGCCGGCCGCCTCGAGCACGGCTCCGGCGGCCTCGATTGTGCGCGTCGCGGCGGGGGACGCCGATGCGACATACGATGCGGGTGAAGTCCTGTTGCTGAATGAGTTGAAGGGTGATGTGAATCAGTTGGTGCTCGACGTAAATGCGGCTATTATCGTGCTCGCCGCGGTGCGGGCAGACACCAACGCGGCGTTGGCCGCGGTGGCGACGCTGGTGACGAAGATCAACGCGGCGTTGGGTGCCTTGCGCACGGCGCAGTTGATGAGTCTCTGACGAGGAGGAGTGCGATGGGATTCGGTATTATTGGGAGCGTGCTGGGTGGAGTATACGGTGGGATTATCGGCGGCGCGATCGATATCGGCACCAGTTATCTGGCCGGCAATGAGGCGAAAGCCGGATATCGGCGTGGTATCACATCTCTCCGTGAGTATCTTGCGAACGTCGAGGCGGATCGCGTTGCGGCGCGGGAAGCGGCCGCGGCCTATCAGGAACCGGGCATCGCAGCAGGGCAACGGTCCGATGTACTCGGTACAGCCCTGCAACCACGATTGATGGATTTGCTCGAACCGAAGATCTCACCGGGCTACGCCCTGGTCGCACGAGAAGGTCTCAACCAGATTCGGCAGCAGTACGCGAGCGGCGGTTCGCCGAATTCCGGGGCGTCGCAGCTTGCGGCGGGGCGTTTCATGAGCGGCTTGGCTGCTGAAGAGTACGATAAACAACGGCAGACCCTCCTCAGTTTGGCGGGACTCGCGCAGCAAGGCGGCTTCCAAGCCGGGCAGCTGGGCTTGGGGTACACTGGCAACCTGTCGGGGTACAATGCGAACATCGGCAACATTTACCGGGATATCGCGAGCCTCAAGGTCGGGCGGGGACTGACCGCGGCGGGGCAGGTGCAAAGCATGGGGCAGGGATTCAGCGGGATCGCGACCAGCTTGTTCAAGTGACGAGAATCACGGAGTAGGACATGCCTATCCAAGGATTGCCGTATTTCGGAACCGACTTCGCGGGTCAACAAGAGCGGATGGCTGAAGGGGCATCGCTACGCAAGTTGCGCGAGCAGCAAGGAGCCTTGTACGAAGCCCAGACGGCACGGCAACCTGGTCTCGTCGATATCCAGCGCCAGAACCTATTCACAAAAAAACTCGATCAGGTTGGGAAGTTGATCGAGCAGCGACAATTCGGCCCCGCGCAACGGTTCATTGATGAGGACCCTGAACTATCTTCCCGGCTCGGCAAACTGGACATTGCGGAAGCGGGTGGTGGCTTCAAGGTGACGACACAAGGCGGCGTCACCATCGTCAGCGACGCGAGCGGCGATTGGAAGATTGCATCACCGCCGAAGCCGCAGCGGGGCATGGTGGTGGAAGGTCCTGGTGGCCCCGAGGTCGTGGACCCGGGATACCGGGGGCCGCTGGGGCGCAAGCCGGAGAGGGTGACCGTTGGCGAACTGCAGGGCGTTGTGCTGAATAAATTCCTGGCCGGCGGGCGCAAAGCTCTTTCGGTCAACGAACAAGCCGTGGTCGATAAAATGCTCTTGGATCCTGATGTGGGTCTTGCCCTGAAACTCCTGGACAAGGATTATCGCTTTCTCATGGCCGATGCGCCGAGCAAAGCGAAACTGATTGGGGAAACGGTACGCAACGTCAAAGAAGGACGTGCGCCAAGCGAGATTCCAACAGCCGAGGCAGCACCAGGAGCGCCGCCCGCATCTCCCGTGCCCACATCTGAGAAACGCGCGCTCTACGAGGGCCTGCGACAGCAAGGATTCACCGATGAGGATTTGCGAGGCTATGGCGTGCAGATACCGGAGTGAATGGTGCCACGTCTCCTCACGACGGAACAAAGCGATGCGATTCGGACACTGGGTGGCAGGACCGGTCCTCGTTTCCTGACGCCCGAGCAGCAGGGCGCGATCACCGCACTGGGTGGGCGTGTGCCCGCCCTGCCGACTCCCGCGCCATTACCGATACCGACAGCCGTACCGACGCCCGGGCCCGGTGAGCAGCCGGCGCCGACTGACCGGGTGACCCCGGGTTCCATCGAGGCGGGGCGACGCGGCCTCGCCCATGGGCTGCGGCTGTACGGACAGCAGTTTGCGTTCGAGGGACCCACGCAGTTTTTCGATTTCCTTCAGGACACATCGGCGCTGATTGCCGATACCCTGAAAGTTCCACGTGGAACGATTTTCCGCAGCATCGCGGATCTGAGTCGAATCCCTGAAGCCGAGAAACTGACGCCTCAAGGTTTGGGTGAGGAGATCACCGGGCGCATCGCACGGGCCATCACCGGGGATTTGCCGGCGGTTGGCCTCGCCACCGCGGCCGGGGGACCTGTGGCGGGGTTCGCGGGGCTTGGTGCCTTGCAGGCCAAGCTGGGGGGTGCGGATCTCACGGGCATTGTCAGTGAGGCAATGAAAGGCGCGTTGACCGGCGGCGCATTCAAGGGCGCCGAGGTACTGACCCGGCCAGCCAAGACGGCGGCCTTGGCCCTCATCGGCGGGACCGAAGCCGCAAGCCGAGGCGATCTGCCCGAGGCGGCGGCCGGGGCGGCCACGCTCGCAATCTTGGGCCAGGCCGGTGCTGGCACGGTGACTGCCCGCGAAGCCCTGGGCGACTTCCAGAGGGCGAGACAAGCGCCACCTGCCCCAGAAAGAGCTGCAGAAACGCGCCAGCAGCAGCCCGTTATAGCCGGGCGCCCAGGCCACAGTGATAGGGACTGGGCCCCGAAGCTGGGACCGTGGGGGCGGGCCGAGGTTGCTCGGCCAGAGGCGCCACGGACAGGAATTCGCGAGGGCAGCGCCTTCTCGATCAGCCATCCGAATGCCCAGATCAACTTTCGGTACGATGTGGTGCCGCTGGACAGCCTGAAGGTGAACGATCCCGAGGTGCAGCCACGGAACCGGAGTCGGTTCGCCGGCCGGGAGCAGGTACTCGAGAACGCCCGCACCTTCAACGCGAATCGATATATCGCGGGCAACACAGAGCTGGATCGCGGTCTGCCGATCGTGGGTCCGGACCTGAAAGTGGAATCGGGCAACGGCCGCATCCAGACGTTGCGAGAGCTTCGAGATCAGGCGCCCGAGAAGTTCACTGCCTTCAGCGCCGAACTGCAAGGTCGAGCGAGGGAATTCGGCCTTCGGCCGGAAGATTTCGGTGGCCTGCGAGATCCCGTCGTGGTGCGCACGCGGACCACGAGCGATGCGGATCTCGCTCAGCTGTACGAGATCGATCCGCAGCATGCGCGCCGCGCCTTCGCAGATGATGCCAACGCCCGCACCGGGCTTGCCTTTTCGGAGCCCGAGCAGGCGGCGAGCGATGCGTCACGGGTGAGCCTCGGGACTATCAACAATCTGGACATCCCGATCTCTGGCTCGATCGATGAAGCGCTCCGGGGTGCACGCAACCGGCGCGTTGTCGGGGAATTCCTCGATACCTTTCCCCGGAACGAACGTGGTGAGCTGCTGAACGCGGACGGAACGACGTTGACGCAGAAGGGGGTGCGCCGCCTGAAGTTCGCCATCATGGCTCGTGTATTCCCAGGCGAAGGCGGGGAACGCCTGCTCACGGCAGCCAGCGAGTCGATCGATTCCAACGTGAAGAATACCGAAGCTGGCATCTTCGGGGCGGTGGGGCGCCTGGCCGAGTTGAAGGCGCGCAGCGCGGCCGGGCAGATCAACGGTGATGTCGATATCAGCGAGGATGTATCGGCTGCCGTGCGTGACCTCGCCCGAATCCGTGCCGCTGGCGGCACGGTTGAAGATGCGTTGCGTCAGACCGAATTGGGCCGCGGCGTGCGGCCGCCGATTCAGGAGGAATTGCTGCGTGCCTTCGGCGCAGCGAAGAGCGCGAAACAGGTCCGGGAACTGCTGAACAGTTATGTGGACGTGACCCTGAAGCTGGGACCTTCAGGACGGATGGACCTTGGTGGAGCACGTCCGGCAGCAACGAAGATGGATGTGTGGAAGGTCGCGAGCAAGCCGGGACGAGCGGAGAAGACCGCTGCCGAGGAGGCAGCGCAACAGGGGAGCTTCGCCCGTGCACCCGACGTGATGGCCCGTGAGCCGAGGAACGATGAGGAGTTAGAGGCGGCGGTGCGCGCTGCGAGTGCTGGCCACGGGCCTGTGGCCAGCGGGCCCGGGAGCAGTTTCGGTGGTCGGATGGCGGATACGCCAGAGGATCGGGCTGGTCTGCAGAAGCGGAGCGAGATTGTCGCGTGGCTCCGGCAACAACTCGAGGTGCCGATCCGTACCGGTCACATGGGCCCCGGAGTAAGAAGTGCCCTCGGAATCTTCAAAGTGAAGCCAGAAGTCATCCGCTCTCGTTTGGCGCTCGACATCCCGACGATCGCCCACGAAGTCGGGCATATGCTGGACAAACGGTTCTTCTCCGGCGGATTCAAGATCGGGGCAGGCACGTTCAAACAATTCAAGGACGAATTGGATCCGATCGCATCCAAGCCGCGCGCCGGACAGTCCAAAACACCGGAAGGGTTCGCCGAGTTCATGCGCCTCTACCTGACCGATCGTTCACAAGGCCGCAGTGTGGCGCCCCGAACGCACGCCTTCTTTGAGGCAACCCTGCAGCGTGATGCGCCCGAGGTCCTGGACGCTCTACGCGAGACACGCAAGATGTACCGCCGCTGGGAGGAGCAGCCGGACGAAGCGAAAATCCTGGCGTCGATGTCGATCAACGAGAAGACGGACAAGGGTATTGACCGCCGTGACATCTATCGCGCCGCAGTGGATGACCTAAAGGCGTTGAATGATTTCGTGCACGAAGCGGTGGGACCCGAGCAGCGCAACGTCTTCGGGCGTCGCATTCCGCATTCCAACATTGCCGCACGGGACAATCCGTATCTGCTGGCGCGCGTGAATCGGGGATGGATAGGCATCGCGGAATCTTTCTTGCGCAAGAAACGTGGTGCGGTGAACATGCAGGGGGATATTGTCGGGCCGGCGTTGGAGGTAATTCTTGGACCCGTGACCGCCGCCGACCGTCTCAATGATTACCGGGTGTACAGCTATGCGCGGCGTACGCGCGAACTGGTCAAGCAAGGACGTAAGACGGGGATTGACCCGGAAGTCGCACGGCGTGCGTTCGATCGGTTGCATCAAGATCCGTTGATGCGTGACACGTTCGATGCGCAGCGGATCTGGCGTGGGCATCTGCGCCGGTATCTCGTCGATGCCGAAGTGCTCGCGGAGGAGGGCAAGGCACGGATGGAGGCGCTGCACGAGGATTTTGTCCCGCTGCATCGCGTCATGGACGAAGCGGTGAGTGATGGTCCGCCGGGCAGCGGTTCGACGTTTGCGAATCTGTTCAATCCAATCCAGCGGCTGTCACGAGAAGGCAGTACGCGCGAGATCATCGATCCGTTGGAAGTGGATGTGAAGAACGCGCATGCCTTCATCAACGTCGCGGAACGCGCGCAGATAGGCCGGGCCATCGTCCGTCTCGCCCGCAGCATGCACGGCGGCGGCAAGTGGGTCGAAGAGGGGATTCCCGAGCCCATGCGGCCCGTGCCGATCACGCCCGAGGAGTTCGAGCGCATGCTCGCGAAGTACTCACGCCGCGTCGTCTCGAAACACGTATCTGAAACCCTCGGCGCGAGGACCGAGACGACGACGACGACCGGACCAGGCGGAGCGCCTGAGACCCGGTCCATCGCGCTGATCGAGGCGAAGGTGCGAGAGGCATTAAGTGCTCGGGGTTTCGCGGCCGGCGAGGTGGATCAGTACATCAACCGGTTACGCGCAGCGAAATCGGAAGGGGACCGGACAACAATCATCAAGGAGATCACCGAGAAAATCCGTACTGTCGAGATCAAGGAAGAGCTGGAGTTGGACCTGCCCGATGAGCTGATCGATATCTTTCGGCCGTCGCATCGCATTCCGCGCGATGAGCCGATCGTGCGGGTGTTTGAGAAGGGCCGGGGCAAGCTGGTGCGATTGCATCCAGCACTCTACGATGCGGTGCTGCGACTCGATCGTGCGACACAGGCCGATCTCCTCACACGGATTGCACGGCCGTTCACGCACGCGCTGCGCGCTGGGGCCACCACGCTGTCCACGGAGTTCGGGCCACGCAACGTCATCAAAGACCAGGTGAGCGGGTTCATTCAGAGCAAGTACGGCTACCATCCTGGACACTTTTTGATCGGGCTGGCCCATCTGCTGCGCGACAAGTTGCCGGGTGGGGATAAGTTGGTTGCTGAGTATGAGCGCAGCGGTGCGCTGCTTGCCTCTCTGGTCAGTCTGGATCGGGCCTATGCGCAGATGGAACTGATCGACATTACCGGCGTGCCGGGGCTCACGGCCACGCTCCTCGATGCGGGTCGGCATCCGATTCGGACGCTCGGACTGTTATCCACTTTGAGCGAGCAGCCGACACGCCTGGGTGGGTTCCGTCTCGCCTTGCGGCAGGCGCGCAAAATGGGCTTGACCGGCCGGGAGCCTCGACTGCGCGCAGGATTCGAGGCCCGCGAAATGACAACGGATTTCGGCCGGATCGGTGCGCAGACACAGGCGCTGAACCAGCAGATTGCTTTCTTCAATCCGAACATCCAAGGCACGGACAAGTTCCTGCGTTCCATCCGCGATGATCCCGTCGGCGTTGCGGTGCGCACGCTCGCGGCGGTGACCCTGCCGAGCCTTCTGTTCTGGGCGGCGAATCACGATGACGCGCGCGTGCAGGATCTCCCGCAACTGCAACGCGATCGGCATTGGATTCTCTCCACCGCGCGGATGCCCCGCGAGCGCTGGGATCGGATGAGCCCCGAGGACAAGGTGGCATTCAACGATGCGCATCCCTTGTTTCGCCTTCCGAAGCCCTACGATGTCGGTTTGCTGTTCGGTTCGCTGGTCGAGCACGCCTTGGACTGGGCGGTGGCGAAACGCCCGGCGGAGATGGGAAAGTTCGCCCGCGGCCTCTTGGACAGCATGCTGCCGGGTTATGTCCCAACCGTCGCGCTGCCACTCATCGAGAATTACGGGAACTGGGCGCAATGGACAGACCGGCCGATTGTCCCTCCTGGAGCTGAGGACCTCGATCCCGCTTTGCAAAAGGCCGGCTACACCTCGGAGACCGCGACACGTATTGCGGCGGCCATCGACTTTGTCGATCACGGAACGGACATCATTCCCGAACAGTTCCGTAGTCCGGCGAAAGTGGAGAATCTGATCCGAGGGTGGACGGCTGGGGCCGGGCTCACGGCGATTACGGCGATCGATGCCGCCCTGAGCGCGGGCGGGATCACCGACTTGCCACCGCGGCCGACGCGGACATGGGCGGACATTCCAGGTATCCGTGGATTCGTCGCGCGATATCCGAGCGCTTCGGCGCAACCATTGGCCGACTTTTACGAGCGCTACGGCCGCATCCAACGCTACCAAAAAAGCTTCAACGTACTGTTGAAGACTGATGTGACCGAAGCGCAGAAAGTCTACGAACGACACGTGACTGATTTGAATCTGTCACCTGGTTTTGCTGTGGCTGCCGACCAGCTCAACGCACTGCGCGGTATCCAGCAACGTCTGTACGCCTCCCGCGAGTTAACCCCAGACGCGAAACACGCGGCCATCGATGCCGTGACACTCCAGATGATCGACCTTGCGCGGCATGTGAATGCGAGTGCAGAAGCTGTGACGGCGGAAAGGCAACGCCAATGACCGGTAATGAAATCCTCTTGAGTATCATCAACACCTTGGCCCTCACCATCGTGGCCATCGTCGGATGGGGTGTCCGGCGCACCATGGATCAAGCCGAGAAGCATCAGGACCATTTAGAGGCGGTGATCGACCGCGTGGCAACGGCGTTACACGAGATCCAGGTCACAATGGGTGAACTGCGCGCCGCGTTTATAGCCCACGCGGAGCTGGATGACGTGCGATTCAAGGAAATCCAGCGGCGCCTGGATACGTGATCCCAATGGCACGCACCACCACACCCACCGTGCTTTCGCGCCCGGCGTGTGCCTCCTCTCCTGGGAAAGCGAAAGACAACTGCGTGCCATAATCCGCGGCAAAGCGATGGAGGGCAATCGCCTCGAGGGCGTTCTCGCCATTGCGTTCCATGACGGCCTGGAATCCCGTCAGCTCCCAATCATGCGTCTGGATTCCCAATCGCGGACGGCCGAGATCGTCCGTATGCCCGCCTTTCTTTGTCGCCTTCAATTCCAGGTGTTGCAATTCATGGTCGATCAGGGCGCGCCGCTGAGGTATGGGCAAGGACTTCCAGGCGTAGCTGTCGATCGTGAGTTTCGCGTCCGCCTCGCCACGTGCGCGATCGGCAAGCGGGGTGATCTGTGTCTTCGCCGCGACGGGGAAGCCGCGTAGCTTGAGTGCGCTAGTGTGCCCCAGTTTCTTCGACTCGCGGGTGACGAAGATTGCGGAGATTCGCGGCGCATAGCGTGCCACTTCCTGATGGTGTGCCTTCAGAATCTCGGCGATGAGATCGGTCACGTCAGTTCCACAGGGCTCGTATGTTATGGCCATTCTTAGTCCCTTCTTTCAGCGTTATCGATTATTGCGAATGCCGAAGGCGAGATCCTTTCGGCCGCGTTCCCGAATCGCCTCACGTTCTTCAGGCGACGCGATGTGACTTGGTTGCGTCGCTGGACAGTAGCGCTGCGTGTGCTCCATGAAGTCTTTCGAGCGGACGCTGCGGTTACAGAGGCCGCAGATCACGGCAAGGGTTTTCATGCCTTGCTGTCGAAGAGCTGAGTCCCGGCTTCTTGAGCTAACCGCAACATCTCCCGCACTCGGTTCGGCGGCGCTCCCATGGTCACAACGCTGACCCGACACAAATTACCCGGGCCCCTCAGCAAGGCGATTGTAAGGAGCTGCTCAACTTCACCACGTTCGATGCTTGCTTCCAAGCGCGCGATCTGCTCATCGGTCGTCAACACCTCGCCAGCGACGTAGCCGAGATTGACCAACTCGTTCATCCGTCCTCGCTCGCAATCTGCTGCTTGGGTTGCAGCGAGCGGATCTCAAAGCGCGTGTCAATCCTCGGTGGGACGCTGTATCCCTTTACCGTGACTTCCTTTCGTACCACCACCCACTCGCCGGCGAGCAGCATCTCGAAGTCCCCAAACTGCTTCAGCCGCGCGTTAACCGATTTCTGGAGGGCGCTGTACTCGCTGGCAGTCTCCTTGAGGATGGCGCGCCGGCCGAGGTCCTCGATCAATTGCTCATCCTGCACCACCACAGCCCCGGCGCCCATGTCGCGTGGTGGGTAGCAGAGTGCCAGGAACCCGCAGCGTCCGCAAATGCCGTCATCATACTCGATCGGCGGGGGGTCGCGTTGCGCCTCAACCTCTCCTTGCAACCGCTCCACCCGTTGCAACACGGCCTCGGCCGCGGCGTAGTCCAGTTCAAAGGGAACGGGCTTAATCAAGCCATGGCCCTTTGAGAAGAGGAACAAGACGCCAACCGGTAGGTCCATGAGCAACATCTGAAGATTGACCTGCGTCGCGTAGCCGCGGACGATCCAGTTGTCAGCAGCCCAGAAATCATGAATGTCGTGATAGTGGCCCCAGGCCCAGGCTTGGACGCCTTTGATGTCGCCAACGATGGGCGGGTTGTAGTGTGCGCCTTGGTATCCGGTGATCAGCACGTCGGGCTTGGCCGAGATCGTGGCCTTCCCGATGCGGTATTGCTCCGCTTTGTATGGTTCACGGTGGAAACGGAACCCCATGTCTACTAATCGCTGCTCCGCAATCGGCTGCAATGCCCGACCAAGTTGGAAAATTGATTCCAGCACGAAGCCGTGCGGCGCCGCCTCTTTCCAGCGAGTAAAACTCCACGTGATATACCTGTCACATGGGTGACCCATGCCGGAGCTACGAAAGCTCTTCCACGGCCACGTCTCAATTGTCGTGGCAAGTCTCTCTGCTTGCGCGGTTTGGAAACTAACGGGATTCAGGCCGTCTGGAATCATCGACGGCCTCTCCGTGCCCTCTGTGCGCGACGCGCGGCGTGATAGCATATCTCGCACCGCAGACGGCCCGTCCGATAGGGATCTACCGTCATGGCATGTCCACGAGCACAGATGCCGCTGCGACGGGCCACGACGTTGGCGTGCATTCCGCGCAGTACATTGACCTGTCTTGTCACCGGTTCGAGATGCCATGGATTGACGCAGCAACGAACGCGGCATAGGTGGTCGAGTTCACGGTCGGCGGGAATTGGTTCGCGGTACAGTTCGTACGCAACGCGGTGCGCGCGCAACCATCCTTGTCCACGTTTTTCACCACGCACCGCGCCGTAGCCCCCACTCGTGATTGTGCTCAACCATAACCAACAGCCAGTATTAGGCTCGGGGATGTATTTGGTGTCAAACTTCTTTGCCAGCGATGTGCGCGGTGGCCCAGGATACGTGCGCGCCATACTACTCAGCATCTCGGGTTCGCTCATTCTGCATGCTCCAGAATTGCCATTGCCATGTCGCGTAGATCATCATCGGTTTGCGCCTCCACGGCATCAAGATCGGTGTCAAGCGCCTCGCTCAGGCCGTCCTTGCCGATGATCCGGCGGAGGACCTCAGCGGATTTGACGCCTTGCAGCATGGCCAGACGGTCGTAGATACGCTTGCAGCGTTGGCCACGGGTGACTGGTTTCTCGGCGCCCATCGCGGCCTCGGGAGTCAGACCCTTGCCGGTGGCCTTGGCTGCTTGGAGGGCTGTCAGCACCTTCTCATTGCTGCTCTTATATCGTGCCTTCTCGGGGTCAGCCACGTTCTCTGTATACGCCTTGATGTACCAATCCAGATCTCCCGCCGTTAACTCCCCGATCGCCTTTCCTTTTCGGTTCCCGAATTTCATCACGACAGCGTCATCACGTGCGCCACCCGCGCGCGCACCAAAGTCATGACCGTGTGCCTTTTCAGCAATCTGCGCGGCTTCGTCTTCGGTCCAATATCCGAGCCCGACGTTCCGGAAGATGCACTTCTTGTAACATTCTGTTTGGGCAGCGGTGAGGATGTCCACGAGACTAATCTCGGCAGGGTCACGCCAGCCCTCATGTGTTTTCGCGAAAAACTCATCTTTCGTGGAGAATGAACCCATTTGCTCGACGATTTGGCCGTTAGGTAAAGTGTAGCGACCAAACACCGTGTAAATCCGATAGCTTCCCACGTCAGGGTCCCCCTCGATGACCTGCATGTCGAGAATGGGTTTTCCGTGGTCGTCCTTCAGCAGCTCGAACGAGCCACCGAAGATGTGATGCAGCTTTTCCGCAGCGTACTTGTTCTTGGCAAGTGCATCGCCGAACCGGGCGACATCGGTGACGTTGAGAACTCGGAGTACCAAACGGCGGCGGGCTTCGAGGTCGTTCAGCCGACGCTCGGCATCGACAAGGGACATCTCCGTCACCGTGGCGGTAGGGAGTTGCGGTGTTGGCTGCTCGTTCATTCCGCCTTCTCTTCCTGCTCGACTTCGGCCGGCGGCGCGTATTGAATCTCATACCGCAGGCTGCACAAGCTCTCGAATTGTTCCTGTGTCAGCCAGGTTCTACGCAGGTCCCCGCCACCGGATATCGCCAGCGCGACCCGACCGGGCTGCTCACACTCCATCACCTCCACACGCTCTTGACAGGCCGTGTCTACCCAATATGATCGCCTTAATCTCATTGCCCTGTCCCTTTCTCTGCTCCCTGCGGAGCAGGCTTCCTGCGTTTCGACCGTAGCGGCGTCACATCTTTCACGGCGTCGCGCACGACGGCCACCATCTCGTCCACGGTCAGGCCCACAGCCTGGCCGGTCGCCACCGCCGCCTCCAGGTTGTTCTTCGCCATCACTCGAAACACGTTCTTCTGGGCGTCAGTCAGTCGTCCCATTCATCCTCCTCTGTATCGATATCGTCGTATGCACCATCACCGCCACTTTCACGGTGGTGAGCGAAGTGCACACAGCTTATTGGCTGCTCGCAGCCGCCGATGTCGTCCATGTCGCAGTAACACTCCTGTCCGCAGATCTCGCACTCGTGGGCCATCAGTCCACCTCACTGCTTTGGAGGGCCAATCGCGCCAGCTGCCACATCACAAAAGGGCGCAACTCCATCAATTCAGCGTTGCGTCGATATTTCGCCCGAGCGGTCCGCAGGATTATTTGCAGTTCCGCGCTCGTTGGCACCGGTCCATCTTCAATGCGGTGGTACTCAATCTTGTTCGCCACACTACTCCGCAGTCGTTCGGAAGCCATCACTCCTGATCTCCGTACTCCGCGTACTCCCGCTGCCGGAATTGGCTCGGCGCTTCGCTCCGATCGCCACGGTCGCAGATACACCACGGCTCGCCTCGCGTCGTGTCGGCGCGCACGCGCAGATGGCAGTAGGGGCAGAGCAGCAGGTCTATCCGCAGGCACACGCTGGTGATCTCTGTTGGCGTCGTCATCTGCACTCCGTTTCTGCGGCGTCGCCGCGCATGGAATGTTCCCGGCGAGTATACGCCGTCCAAACTCTGCGATGAGCAGCGCATCGATGATGCCGTCATGCGGCTTCCGCGACCGTGCGCTGGCGAGCAGAGACACGAGGGGGAAGAGGCGCTGCGCCGCGATGAGCGCGCGATCTTTCGGTCTGCCGTCGCGCGGGATGCCGGCCATGATGGCACGATGCCACGCTGCTGGCGGGACCATCGTGTATGGCAGGCCGAGCGTGCGCACGGTGCCCTCGATCAACCCACAGGTGCGCCCATAATTATACGCGCTTGCCACACCTTGTTTCGGCATCGATTGCGCTTTCTCCAGGAACACGTGGATGGGCGGATAGGAAATCCGCATCGCCTGCAACCACGCGCCGAGATCTGCTGTGTCCAGATCACCATGCCCGAGGAGAGGCATCACTCGCACCGTCGCCCCCGCGTCGTGCAGCAAGCAGGCGAGACCGCCGTGAAGTCCGGGATCGATGCCGATGACGGACATCATGCCGTGTGCGCCCGCGCACGACGAACCGCCGCCACTGCCCGGGTCCGGAACGCGTCGTCCAGAATGCGCCGGATCACCTGGGACAACGACCGACCTTCGAGCGCGGCGCGACGTTTCAGCCACTCGCAGACGCCAGGCGCGATGTTGCTTGTCACTGGTTCCAAGCGATCCATGCGTCTTTGTTCTTTCATGGGAAGTACGTGTTTCACATTGCTCGCGCTTTGTCAAACAACGGGCTTGTTTATTCGTGGCTGCACGCAAAGAGCTGTAGTCGCCCCGAGTCGTCGTCCTTTACTTGGCCGCCGGTGGCCTCGATGAGCCTCTTCTGTTCCGCAGATACGCTGTGTAGTATATAGACACAAATTGTACCGGACCGCGTGTGCACGAACACATCGCCATATTCATCGGTTGCGACTGGTTGCATGCCAGTCTCATGCACCCGCGTAATGCGTGCTGGACCGCTGGCACAGCGAGCACGCCAGGATATTCGCATGCGGCGACGTATCGCTGAAAATCGACCGATTGTGCCATCAGTCCACCACTGCGCCAGCCGCGAGTGTCACTATCCACGCCGGCACGCCGACGGCGCGCAGGGCGCTGCACCAGCGTTCGGCTTCCGCGAGCGTGGCGAACTCTTCGCACGCGGCCCGGTGCCCATCTAGTGCCGGCAGTCTGCGCCAGACGACGCAGACGACGCTCCCCGTAGTCTCAAGCAACTCTGTGTTCACTCCCGTGTTCATCGGTTATCCCTCCTCCTCACCCGGTTCCACTTCGCAGGCGGGGCAGTAGTCACCCTGTGGCGTCTGCACCATACGCACCGCGCCGCCGGCCGCCCCTCCAGGCTCGCCGGCAGCACACAATCGTGCGTGCACCAGACACCACGCCGCCCCCATCGCCCCTCCCGGATCTTACATGCTCCGCTTTCAATCATGATGATCCTCCACTCACTCCCAGTATGTACCGCCGAGCTGCACGTCGTCCCCGAGCCGCACGCTGACGCCCATCTGCGCGCGGTCCCCGATCCACACGCCGGCCCCGATCTGCACGCCGTCGCCGGATGGCGCGACATGCCATCCCCCTTCCCCCGGCCACCGCTGAATCATCTGTACTGTCGCGTTCTCAATCATCGCGTCCCTCCTCCCTGAGGCTGCTAGCCAGCCGCGCGACGTCATCGCGCGTGGCTGCGTCTGGATGTATGGACAGCATCACCACACGCTCCTCCCACGGGATTCTGCGTTCCATTTCTTCGTCCGTCGCAGCGGCTCGGACGGTCGCGACGGACGCGAACCAACGGCCCGTGCACCAGCACTTGGAGTAAGTCTTGTGATGTGTCGTGTGATATCCCTGCCCTTGCGGCACACACGCCACGGTCCGCCCACACTGGCAGACTACCAGCGCGACTGACAAACGCCGCTTCGTAATCGCCATGGTTATCCTCTACTTTCTAAAAACTTCTCATAGCGTTTCCATATCCCCGGCCGGCGTGTGATCAGCGTTCGTAGCTCCGGCCGTGTGAGAGGATGCGTGGGGTGTTGCCCGCAGCCAACGCAGGCGCCGTGGTCATCCGCTGCGTCGATCCAGACAGGCGACCATGCCGGCAGGCGTATCCCACGTGCGGCCAGGCGACCGGCGCACTTGCCGCACACAAACCCAGCGCCAGTTCGCCACCCTCGAAGCTCCGGCGCGCACATACCTCGCGCTGGCGAAAACTGCAAGTACTCTCTTATCTGTTCTGCTGTATAATCCATACTCATCATCCTTTCGCCGGCGTGCTACTCCCAGTACGTACCGCCGAGAGCGCCGCGTACCTTGACCAGTCCGCAACTCCGCAAGGCTGACTCACGCGAACGCCGGTCGGACCGTGCCGACTTTCGGCGCTGGCCATTCTCCGCGGCGCGTTCACACGCATCGCACAGGCTGTCCCCGTCCCGGGTTCCAATCTCTTCTCCGCAGTGTTCGCAGACCTTCATCGCGGTTCACTCCGCGCTATCGCCCGATGATGGTCACGTCCTCGCTCGCGCGTGGGGCAAGGGGTGGCGCCCTACGAGATGACATAAAGCATGACTCAGAGCGCCTTCGGAATGCCCGCCACGCCGACGCCGAGGTTCTTCGCATGTAGAGCGGAAATGGTCACCTGGATCTGCTCAGAGATCGTGTCTACGCCTGCGCCGATGTCCGCATCAGCCGAGACGGTGATTAGCACCTGACCGAGCCAGCCCGTGGTCTCGCAGCGCAGCGAACCGTCCGCCTCGACCGTCGCGTCCGTGATGCGGGAAGGATCGTCCGAGAACGCCCGCACACTTCCGACTTCGACAGGCGCCGGGTTCCCGTGCCCATCTAACGGAGTGACCGTGATTCCGAGGTCCTGATCCGTGTTGATCTCGACTAGTATCATTGCATTGTCCTTTCGTTTCAGAATGCCGTGCACTCGCATCCCGAGCGACACAGCTGGTTGTGATTTCAGGCACCAGCAGAACGTGCGGAGGCACGGCGGACCACGCTGCAACGCACGACGGAGCCACTTGTGGAGTCGCATGGCCTTATGCCTCCCACAGCGGTGCGCGGTTCACTCCGCGCGGAGCGTCCGGCTCCCGATCCTCACGGCCACACGGCTGCCACGTGTACTGTGCGTCGGTAGATCTGCACCATGCGGCCAGTAGGCTCTCCAGGCGTGTCATCGCCGGGCCCCTGCCCCACGCACGACACGCCGCCCGCAGCGCCGCCACCACCTCCACCGGCTCGATGGTCCGCGGCAGCCTCATGCAGCGTAGCGTATGCACCGCCGCTCGCGTGCGTACGTCATCGTAGCCGCGCAGCTCTAGTCGCCTCGTGTATTGCTCTATCTCTCTCATGGGCCACCTCCTCCCCCGTTGGCGCGCGGTTCACTCCGCGCGGGTCACGCGGATCTCCATCCAGCCCGTGTGCTCGTCGTATTCGCGTGTCGCGACCGTGCCATCCGCGAGCCGGATGCCGTTTGCGCCATACAGCTCCCAGCGAGATACTCCCGCTCTGCGGTAACCTCCAGAAGTCGCCCGTCATCGAGCAAGATGAAACTGCCGCCGCGCGGGCGTTCCCATATCGCGAGAATTTTCATCGTGTCCATCCCTTTCTGCTCTCTTCGCGCGGCCATGCGGCACAGCTCGCATATGCGCGCGCGAGTGAGAGTGCCAGCGACACACTAATGCCGCTTGCATCTGCGAGCGTTGCAAGTCCCGGCAGCAACTCGCGGGTCGCGGCCTCCTTGCGCGCCGCAGGCGCGCGGTACGTGGTGACAGCCGCCGCTATCCGCTCACCTGCCGCGAACGACGTGCAGCCACCGTCTGCGATTGCTTGATTGCGGACTACTCGCTCGCAGTCTTCGCGCGACATCCCGCTCGCGTCGTCGATTGCGTCACGCAACGACGACGATTGCCGCAGGCGCTCTGCACAGTTTCTGAATTCTTCGCTGCAAATAAATTCGTAGATCGTCATGATTTACTCCGTGCCGGCCTCGCGTCCGCCGGCTGCCGTCTGTGCGTCGCATCAATCCGCGCATTCGACGGAGCTACGCTGCGCGCTGCTGCGCGTCAGCTCCGGCCGTGCACTCATGTCCCGTGTTATTGCGGTAGCAGCTGAGTGTCATGAACCACCTCCCTCCGCCGCGTCGGCGCATCGGTCGCACTGGTAACCCCGGGCCCGGTCCGCACGAGTCAGGCGGTTCGCCGCCCCGCAGGTCGGGCACGGCAGGTTCCGCGGATCGCGGCGGCTCGCACGCCGCAGCGCGCTCCGCCCACCTGGGTCCGCAAACATCGATTGGTCGTCGTCGTCGTAGTCCTCGTAGCCCATCGTTCCCTCCCCTGTGTTGGTGCGGGATTCCCGTCCCGCGGCGGTCGGGAGCCATCCGATCAGCGCTGTAACCCCAGACGCCCCCGCTTCGCTCGCCATCGGCAATATGCGATTGCCATGCCAGCCGCCCGGCACGGCGATGCGGCTCGTCGCTTCCTCGCTACCCTACCGATCGGTCGGTACTTTTGTAACGCGGAAATAATGCCCGAAACCGCGTAACTGCCCGAAACCACACGCGAAATGCGCTTAGCGGCAAGAAAGTACGGTGCCGTAATCCCTCGACTGTCGCAAAATAAGACAGGTCTGGATGAGATTCGGGGCCATGATCGGCCACATGGCTAAAAATTAGGCATACTTATCGCGA
>ERZ1292644.236-Hain-H14-01um-R2-236-length-41221-cov-83_pt1 | contig 41221 bp, 59 predicted proteins | sample MGYA00564402_ERZ1292644 | MGnify/ENA primary metagenome ERZ1292644 (study PRJEB36523, sample SAMEA6512644) | groundwater metagenome | collected 2019-01-09 | study: AquaDiva: Metagenomics assemblies of 32 groundwater samples
GGGCTTGCGATCGCTCATGGAAGCTGGGTCAGCCGGCCAGCCCTGCGCCTGCAGCCGCCGTAAGATGCCATCGACGTAGGACCACGACCGCCCGTTGTGCCCGGCCGCCTGGCTGAAGGCGTAGCGCAGGCACGCCTCGTTGGGCGGCGGCCTTTCCTCGCACCAGGCCAGCATCTTTTCGCGGATCGCGGGGGTGATCGTACCGATCTCGTTTTCATAGAGAGAGACCAGCAGCACCACCGGATCGTCTTCCTGTGGTGGTTCTATATGACGGTTAACTGGAGGCTCTGCGTAGGGGTGTCTACGAGCACTAGTAGATGCCCCTACTAGTCCACCCGTAGGGGCGTCTACTAGTGCGGGCAATTCCTCTACCAGTACGGGCAATTTCTCTACTAGCCCCCTGTCCGTCTCTTGGCGGCCACGGAGGGCGGTAAAGGTGTACCGGTTAGAACTGTAGGAGCCATCGGGCATAGGCCTTTGGGATACCGTGAGAACGCCCTTGCGCACGAGCGCGGATCGGATTTCCTTTACCCGTTGAGGGCTAAGAAGCGCATCCTCGGCGAGCGACCTCACGGACGGCCAGGCTTCGTTGCTCCGCTCGTCGTGATAGTCGGCCAGGACCAGCAGGAATATCTTTTCGGTGCGCGTGATCCGTTCGCCGGCCGGGGTTACGGTAAGCTCTTTGACGTAGGCGCTCGCCTTCCAACTCATGATCCGTCACCGTGATGCCGAGCATGGCATGGTTCACAGAGAACGATGAGGTCGGATATTTTGGTCATGAAGTAACCCCCTGGTTCAACGATGTGTACCCCCCGCTACTGGTCGGAGCATCGTCGTTCCAGGGGGTACAGGACAAGCATGGGCTATTCTACGCCTCTACGTCAACCCCCGGCGTGGCGCTCCTTCCGGCGCCGGTACGCCTCGATTTCGTCCGTCACGGCCCGGCGGCATCGCCCGTGCCAGCACAGCCAGAGCCAGCGCACCGCCCAGATGAGCGCGACGGCCCACACCGCGAAGCCGAGGATTTGGGCGAACAGTGTCATGGCCTACGCCTCGCTTTTAGGAACAAGATCGGCCACTTTGTCGTGCTCGTCCCGCATGTGTTGCTCGACGTTGGGGAAATGACGGTGGCAGAACGAGCAGTCCCCGGCAAGGACACGCTTCCGCAGCCGCGTTACCTGCCCCTTGGTCGCGGAGTGCGCCTTTGTCTCGGTGGCGAAAAGCTCTCGGTAGTGCGCCACGTTCGCGTGGGCTTCACTCAATTGTTCGCGGAGCCGCGCTTCCTCTGTCTTACCTGGATAGTATTGCCGATGTCCGTTAGGGCAATAAAACGTGGTGTGATTTTGCTGAAGCCCACTGTTCATCTCCTTTTGCAAAGCGAAGAGAATGTGGCATTCACTGCAATTCAGCGTTACGAGTAGGACTGTCTCGGTGAACTCAACTGCTTTGGTCGTCATTTCCTACCTCCTTGAACTCGCTCCGCGCATGTACCGCTATCAGTCCGTTCAGTCGTCGTACTTCTGCAAAGCACCCGTCATGCAGGCTTAGCATCGTCCGCCTCCTCGCTTTCAGGAACGAGATCGGATGCCTCGTTGTGTTCGTCCCGCATGTGCTGGCCGACGTTGACCGTGCCAGCTTCGATGCTGATCGACAGATCGGACTCCCTTATTTCAAGGTCGAGTGATTGAGCCTGTATTTTCCCCCACGTGTCCGGCAGCGTCACCCGAATCGGGAATGCGACCTCATCGAATCCGAGCTGCGGATTCGTCTTGATCACGCGCATTTCGCCTGACGCTCGCACGATGAGCCAGCGCCTATATGTTGCCATCTCCTACCTCCTTGAACTCGCTCCGTGGGTGAACCGCGCCACAGTCCGGGCAGGCGTAGACCTTCGTCGCCTTCCCCTCAATTTCACGCGCCACATCTGTCATCCGTTCGCCGGCGTCACGAGCGGCGTAGGCGTACTCCGCCGCCTTCTCCGGGTCCGCCGCTCGCCCTATTGCCCTGGTCACGGTCAAGCCCCAGACGCTTATCGCCTCCACCGGATCATCGACGAGCAGAAGCGCGATGCACATCGCCGCCCGGTCGAACATCTGCGCCGCTGAACATGGCCGGCCAGTCTGTTCGCGTACCAGGGTCGCGGCCCGCTCCGCCCAGTCGTCGCCCAGGTAGAGGTCGCGGAAGCGCGTGGCGATGGCGCACTGAACCAGGAAGGCGTGTTCCGCCACTCCCTGCGCCGAACCCCAGTTGTCGGCGCACTCAGAATCTGAGTGTTCGCCTACCTGGGCGATGAAGCCGCGGAAGTCGAAGCCAAGATGCTCAGTGGGCGCAGCCCGCGCAACGGTGGCTTTTGACGGCGCAACTGTGGGAAGAATGGACAGGGATGCTGGCTCCGCAGGCGCTACGGCCCGCTCAGCGCCATTTTGGGGTGTTGTGACGCCGCTTCCCGTCTCAATGTCCCACTGTCCAAGAAGCTCGCCGGCCGCCGTCGTCAGGATGTAGACACCGTTCACGATGGAGTCTCTGAGCTTACGGTCATGGACGCCCTGGTGGACATCATGGCAGACCGGCACGACCATCTCTTTGCGTCCCCGCCCACCCTGACTGCGGAACTTTGTGTGATGATGCTCAATCTTGTCCGAGCGGCAGTGCAGGCAGAAATGCCAGTCCGGGTCGGACGGCCTAGGGCAATCTGTCGCGGTGCAGAGCGGGACGCGGGTCACGGGTTCCGGCATCGTGCTAACTCTCCCTGATCAGCTGATAGGCAGCGGCGGTCATGCCGAAGGTACTGGCGACCGCCGCCTGGCAGGTTACGACATCAGGTTGGACGCCGAGATGATAGACGCGCCCGGTCGTCGGGCAGACAACTTCAACTGCTTGCAGGTAGCCTGCCTCCGCATCATCCAGAGCGACTCGGAGTAGGCGGCGGGGATTGCCGCAGCCATCGATATCAGCGTGGACGACGCTTGCTTTGAGTTCGGTAAAGAACCGGTCCGGCCCCATGCTCTCGATTGCCATCCGGCGCAGTTCCGCATTGGGAAACGTCAGGGCATGAGCGGCGGGAAAGGAGACGAGTGCGAGATAGGCTGAAAACCCGTCCCCGTCCCCGAACCCGTACCCGTCTAAGACCATGGCTCCGCTTCCCATGCTTTAGCGGCAGACTCACTTGCTTCTATGATGCTGGTGACATTTTGCAACGTTATCGCTGGTGCGGCAGGGCCGATCTTTGCTCCTTTGGTTGGGCCTTTGCTCGCCAGGCCAATGACGCCATGAAGTTCCTTCGGCCAGTACACGCACATACGCGCTCGTTCAAGGCGGATAGTATCGCTGGCTGTTGGCTCTCCGTAGCCGAAGAACACGCCTCGATGCGCCGTAGTGACAACAAGCGGCACGTTTGCCATGATCAGTCCTGCACTTTCTTCCATTGCCCGGACAAGTCCCATTCTCGTTGCTGGATAACCCGATAGGTCACTTCCGGCGCAACGACAGCGGCCGGGATAGGGTCGTGATCTTCGTGAACGAGACGGCCAGGCTCGTCACCGAGAACGCGGACGTAGCGCTGGTCGCCGACAGACCACTCGACAACGTTGCCGAGCAGTCGATGGGCATGGCCGGTGCTCTCGCCGAGCGCCAGGACAACATCGCCGGTGCCACCCTTGGACACTGGCTCAACGCCCTCTACCGGAACGAGGAGAACGTCGCCCTGCCTGATGATTCCTACTTCCATGATTCCTTCCTTTCCACTACCTTTCCGTTCTCCAGGATGGCTACGGTTGCCTGATTCGTTCCAATGCGTCCTCCCACGTGTTGCCCTTCGCGATCCAGTCCTCGTTGATCGAGAACACATCGAGCACACGGTACACCCTCGCGTGCCGTTGCCGGTCGGTGAGGCCGGGCCATAGCTCCCGGAGCTGCGCCCAGAACGCCCGTCGCGCTGTGTCCTCGTCGCGCATCATGCGAAAGGGGCGTTGTCTGCGCCGAACTCTCGTTCCAGCGTCAGCCACAGGTCGGCCAGGTCCATGTTCGCCAGTTCTGCCCCGTTCTGGATGCCGAGTGCGTCTCGGATTTGCTTCGGCGTCTTGTTGAAGTCGTCGCAGGCACGGGCCATGAACGCGCCGGGACTTTCGCGCTCTGCGGCAGGGCGGTCATTATCACGCCCATCGAGCCGCTCCGCAAGCGAACTCCCCCCTTGACTCAGATTCTGAGTCGTTCTGTTGCCGGACGAAGCCAGCGGGTTATCGTCGCTGCCGATGTCCACGACCTGCTGGCCGTCCCAGTTGCACCAGCCCTGAGTGTTGGCCTGCTCGCCGGTTGCCTTCGTCGCGCAGTACCAATAGCCGCCTTTGTTCTTACGAACCTTGGCTGGGCCGTGGTAGGGGCAGCTGGGCGCGTTGCGGTCGGATACGGGAGGCGCTAGGCGCTGGCGGCCATAGCCAGAACTGTGCGCCGGTCCAGCGCCGCTCATTTCCTCGGCCGGCGTCGCTTCGTAACCAGCCATGACCACAATGAAGCCCAACGGGAGCCGGAGCGCCTTGGCCGTCGCCCGCGTCTGGGCCATTGACCGCAGCGCGAAGTCGTCTCGGTCTGCCCAGTTGTCCTCGCTGCGCAGGCATTCCGATTCTGCGGCTCCGACAACGCCGCCGGAGATGGTGCGAGCTTCAACTCGTGCTTCCCAGCCGTCCGCGACTGGCCGCGTCCAAACGCAGACGGGGAACACCCCGACCATCGAGCCGAGCAGCGTCCAGCCCTCGACGCGAACGTAATCGCGTCCGTTGATGGCGGAGGTCAGCTTCTTGTCCCTGATTACGCCTGCGAGCGCGTTCGCCATGGCCGTAGATCGCGCGACGATTGCGGTCGGATCGTCCGTCCCAAAGAGAGTGACCGGAGCATCGCCAGTCGTCGTCAATTCCAGAGTCATTGTCCTTTGCTCCTTTACGCTAGTCCGCCCGTGCGGAGTCTTCCCGTGCCACGATCAGGGCGACTGTCTCCGCGCCGGGGATGGCGAACCGCTCCGCGTCGTCCGCCTCGATCATCTTGCCCTTCAAAGCCCGCAGCACCTTCGCGTCCACGTTCAGGGCGCCTAGCGGTTGCAGGGCCAGTACCAGCTCAGCCGGCATGGAGGCGACATCGTAGGCCGCGGGACCACGCCGGCGTTGGAGCCGCGCCACGAGGCCGTTCTCGCCGTCCACCAGCTCCGCCTCGCCAGTCGTGGCGAACCAGCGCTTGATCGCGTCGCCCAGTCCGGTGCGCCGCTTCTGCGTTTCCGTGATTGCGTGGCCGAGCAATTCATACTCGGACAGGATCGCGACCGCTTCCCTGCGGGTCAGGGTCGAGGCGGCCTTCGCTTCGGTGGTCATGGTGCATCGTCTCCTTTGACATAAATCCAGACGCCATCACTGTCCAGGCGAGTGCCCACCTGCCCTCTCCGCCCGGCCTTCCCAATTTGGCCACTCAAGTTCTGACCGACCACCATCGGTTCACGCCCGTTTGCGGGGATGAAGATGGCTTGCCCGGCCTTGAGGTTGCGGATCGCATCGGTGAGCCCATGCCGCGTGGCTCCACCCGCGTGGCGACGTGGTGGCATCTCCGCCTCTGTCCTCAGCTCAAAGTCCGTCATAGCGATACTCCCCTCGCGCTACCCCGCTCGGCGCGGTCCAAGCGTGCCCAGCAACGCAGGCGATTCTCGCAGTACGGCCCGTCCCATCGGTAGACCACACTGTACCAGTCGCCGGGCTGCCGCTCATGTAACCGGTTGTACTCGTCTATCATCGGTTCCCCGGTTGCGCCGCAGTCGATGCAGTGGCCTTCCGTGGTCGCCGGTCGCGCGTCGATGCTCATGCGTTACCTCCTGCCTGATACCAGTCGTAGGCCCTTGCCCTGGCCTTGTTCCGGGCCACGAACCCTACCCGGCGGACTTGAACCAGCCGCTCCGCCTGATTCTTCCCGCGCTTGAACGTGCGGGCGCCAGCGCCTACCGGCTTGAACTCCTGAGCCCAGAACTTCCCCCGGACGGGCTCGGTCGTGTACTGGTATTGATGGCCGTTCTTGCCCTCCCAGTAGCGATAGGACGCTTGCCGGGGAAGAAGGTCGCGAAACTCTGGTTGCGAGAATAGTTGATTGAGGTCACGCGTAACCTCGTCGGCGCGAGCCCGTTCTGCGGCAGTTACCGTCATGGCTTTCCCTTCTGCTTCGCCTGCTCCCAGTGCCGCGTCGAACAGGCCGGGCAGCGCCGTGGCCTGGTGACGCGCGGGAACCAGGAAAAGCGGCATCGGGCGCAGGTCACTTGCTGTACCGTGGCTGGCTGCTTCATGCGTTCTCCCTTCCTTACTGGAATCACACTAACACGCCTACATGATGGCGTCAAGCCCCTCGGCGCAATAATTCTGACGCTGTTCTTGACGACCCGCTAACGTAAGCGCACAATGGCGGCAAATGAACGATTCTGCTATCGGAAAAGCAGCCGAAGTACAGCCACGCAAAGCGACAGGCCGGCCGTTCAAGCCTGGCGCGAGCGGCAATCCGCGTGGTCGCCCGCCGAAGGGCGAGACTTGGGCGGAAGTGATCCGCATGAAGATGGGCCGGGAAGAGAAGGGGAAGGTAATCACGGCCATCTACAATGCTGCCTGTAAGGGTGACGTAAGTGCTGCGAAGTGGCTCGCGGACCGCGCGGACGGGCTGCAGACCCAGAAGGTGGAGATCGGCCGCGAGGAGCGGATCGCGAAGCTCATGGACGGCGCCGGCGCCACGCGCGAGGAGGCAGAGGCGGCGGTGCGCGAGGCGGAGCGGATCGTGGGCAAGGGATGACGCTCACGTTCATCGCGGAACCGGAACACGTCCAGCCTGAGAGCAGTCATGGGAAGGCCACCGGGTATCAGATTTGGGAATGCCGCTGTGATCGCTGCGCTTCATGGTCACGGAGGGCGGGCCGGCGCCGGTTGGCGAGGATGCGCGGCATCTCGAAGCACCCACACAAGAGGCGTGTCGATGACAGTCTGTAAGGCGTGTGGCTGGAACGAGAGCACGCAGCAGCACGCCATCGTCTGCGGAACACAGCCCACACGTGCGGCTCACCCGTCACGAATAAACGAACAGCCGACAATAAACGAACAGAATAAACGAACACGTGGCAGGCCGCGAAAGTGGGCGAGTGATGCGGAAAGGATGAGGGCGAAGCGCCATGGGGTTGGGTGACATCAAGACACAGCGTTCAGGCGGCAAGGGTGGGTCGCGGCACGATAGACGGGCTTATGTGAAGTGGGTCGCTAAGCACAAACGCCGTATCGAAGACAAGAAAGCGGAGCGAGCCGATGCCCTCGGCTGACGCGCTCATGGATGCGGCGCTGCTGGTCCTGCGGGCGAACCCGGCGCGTAGGTTCGTCGAAACGACAAGCGAGGGCTGGCTTCGTCACTACTTCCCCACAGCCATTACCGCTCCGTTCACACGGGCGCATCGTGAGTTCTGGGAGTGGGTTGACTCGCTCGAAGCAGGACAGCGCCAAGGGCCATTTGTCGCCGCCTGGCCGCGTGGATATGGCAAGAGTACGAGCGCTGAACTCGCCGTCGCCCGCGTTGCCGCGAAACGAACCCGTTTCTATGTCCTCTACGTGAGCGGCACCCAGTCGCTCGCGGACATGCACGTCGAGAACGTCGGTGAACACCTGCTGTCGCCAGAGTTCGCGCGGGATTACCCCGAAGTCGCTGACCGCGAAGTGAACAGATTTGGCAGTTCGCTTGGCTGGAGGCATAACCGTCTGCACACCCGTTCCGGGTTCGTCGTTGATGCGGCGGGGCTCGATAGCCGTATTCGTGGCAAACTCGTTGGAGATCGGCGTCCAGACCTGATCATCCTTGACGACATCGACGACGAGAGCGACGGGCCGATTGCCGCCGCCTCCAAACTCAATCGCCTGCTCCGTGCGATCCTGCCGTCACGCGACATGCAGGCCGGCGCCGTGCTCGCCGTTCAGAACCTGATCTACCGTGGCAGCATCTTTGACCAGATCGTGAACGGCGACTTACTGCCGGAGCGTCATTTATCCGGCCCTTACCCCGCCCTGCAAGGGATGGTGCTACGCCGCGACCATGCTAACGAGCCGATAGGGGTGGAGGACTGGGGCACGCCCACGTGGGAAGGGCTGGACGTGGATGCATGCAAGGCGCTGGTGAACGAGATCGGCCTGGAGGCGTTCCTTGCCGAATGCCAGCACGACCTCGCCGTCCAGAGCGACCGCGTGCTGCCCGGCTTCGACCCCGTGATCCACCGCTGGCCGCACGAGTGGATGCCGGACTACCACGCTGTCCTGGGCGGACTGGACGCAGGCAGTGAAGGGGAGACGGCGCACTTCTCCGCTGGGCTTATTGGTGTGGTGTTCCGCTTCCCGGACGACGACTTGGAGACGGAGCGCGTCCTCCTGGTGGGTGAGTTCAAGGAGCGTGGCCAGGGCATCGCGGAGCGGCAGGAGACCTGGATGCTAGCCCAGGAGATGCTGTGGAACCGTGCCGACTGGCGCGAGGATGGCTCCCAGTTCGAGGGCATCCAGTATCGGGCCAAGCGCTTCTCCATCGTGCCGTCTCAGAAGGGCCAGGGGGTAGAGGGTGAGCAGATCAAGCTCATCGCCAAACTGTTGCGCCAGACCGACCCGTCCCGGGTGCTCGACCACGGCCGGCCTCTCTGTTACTATCTGTCCAATCTGACTGCGTTTGAGGCGGAGGCGCTGCGCTGGCGACGTAAGCCGCCGACTACCCCGGACGGGGAAGGGCGCAGGGAGCCAGTGCGGATCAATGATGACCTCATGGCTTGCTGGCGATATCTGGCGGAGGAGTTAGACGAGAACAAGGGGCGGCGCGTGACGATGCGGACAGGCAAGGTGGCGAAGGTGAGTATGCGATGGTAAGAACGACGACTATAGCAAGCGCGTCCAATTGGGTGGACAGCGTGGTACGAGCAGAGGTAGAGGAGTATTTATACCACGGCGGTCACAAGATTTCGCAGAGTTCAACAACGCTTGATTACGTCGATCTTGGATTGGGTGATTTCGCCCTGACGATTCATCCCCATTGTCAAAATGATCGGTGTTCCCTTCCTGAGAAGATCGAGATGCTTGGAGACGTGAGTTTCATTTCGCGCTATGAAGTGCGGGCAGCATGGATGAAGGGCAACCTCAACCATTGCGTGTGGCGGCATTAGATGGACATTGCCACGGAGCTTACCCGTGCCGTCCAGCATGTCGCCGATGAGATAGCGGCGGCGGTAGCGAAGCGGCGGAAGAGCGAGGTCATCATCAGCCTTGACGAGGAAGGGCGCGTGGTTGGCGATAAAGTGATCACGCGGCGAGGACGCTAGACGCCAGCCGTTTATTAGGACATAATCCGCGCTAGAGAGCCCCGGCAGTGCAGGAAGGGGCCACGGGAGAGAAGCCGTGGTCATCGAAGCCATTGACCGGGACGTCGAAGAGGAGCTGGAGGAGCAGGACCCGCAGCTCCTCGCCGCGCTCCGGCGCCGCCGTACCGAAAAGCTGAACCGGAAGTTCCCACAGCCGGAACTCTCCGACATCATGGTGATCAGGAACAGGCTGCGCGAGCGCTTCAGTAAGAAGCACAACGAGATCAAGCGCATCCGCGAGCAGCGCTACCTGCACGATAACCTGGCGACGAAGATGCAGAAGGAGATGCGCTATGGCGACCGATATCATAGCGGCCTCACGTTCAACGAAATCCGCCTAGTTGCCGGCCTCCTGACTACGAACCGGCCTGAGTTCGAGGTGCTGCCGAGCGGTGCCGGCACGAAGGCCGCGGAGCGGGCTGACCAGCAGACGCGCTGGGGCAACGAGTGGCTGCCCGCCATGGAGCGCGAGTTCGGCGCTATCTACTACCCTGCGGCTGACGCGCTGGCTGAGGCGAACTACTGCGCCTTCCACCTCTACATCACTGGCAACTACGACGGCGTGGACCGCGATCTCGATAGGCGCGAGGACGAGACGCCAACCCATTACCGCAACCGGCAGCAACGACTCCTGGTTCAGATCGGCGCTCCGATTGGCCTGACCGTCCCCGACTCGCTCGCCGTCCTCTACGACCTCGACGAGCACGTCGTCATGTTCGACGAACGAAAGTCGCGCCGCCAGGTGTACAAGTGGATTACCGACAACCTCGGCGCGGAGGAGGCGGAGGAGTGGCGCAACCCTCGCATCGGCACCGCCGGCGTCAACGCCCAGGAAGGGACGCTCAACGACTCGGACTCCGCCGAGTGCCTGACCTACTATGACGACCGCTGGGTAGCGTACACGGTCAATGGAATCATGGTGCGGGAGGCGGAGGAGCACGGCTTCGCCCGTAACCCGGTCGTGATCATGGAAGGGTACGTGTCCGGCTCGCGCGTTCTTGAGGAGCGACTGGCGGGCATGGTCTTCGGCCAGCTCGACGATGAGCTGTTTATCAACCGGTACCTGACGGTTCACTGGGATATTACCCAGCGGACGCAGGTGCCGCTGATCATGTACCAGACAACAGGAGACCCACGGGCCCGTGAATTGGTGGATGGTCATGGCAATCCGCTCAACATCGGCATGGAAGCTGGCACGGTCATACCGGCCGGATACCAGCTTGTCGATGCGATGAAGGACTTCCGGCCGAAGGACATTGACCCGATTCTCGGCATCCTCGATGCGAATTACCGGCGCAAGGGCCTGAACCCGGTGGCGCAGGGCGAAGCGCCGGGGGCCGACCCTTCGGGCTTTGCTCTGTCGTTCATGGCGGGCCATGCTGAGCGTCCTTACGAGGTGCTGGAGGAGTCGCTGGCCCGCGGCTTTGGTGAAGCATACGACATCGTGCGGACGGCCATTCGCGACCACCCCGACATCACCGCTCCCTGGTATCTGTCCGCCGTGGTCAAAGACAACAAGAAGGGAGGAACTGAGTGGCTTCGCCTAGGCGAGGATGACATCGACGAGACGCCCTCGCGGGTGACTATTGACGCCTCCAGCGCCAGCTCCCTTGCCGCGCGCGTCCAGGTGCTCTATAACGGCGTTCAGCGGGGCTACGTGCCCAGGCGACACCTCCAGACAAAGGGTTACAAGCTGCCAGATCCAACAGCAGCCGATGCTGAGATACGCATGGATCGCTGGGAGTTGAAGACGGAGGGGCTTGCCCAGGAGCAGGCGTTACGTGAGCTGGCGGTCGAGTTCGGGCCACCGCCGGGGCCGACACCAGGCAGCGGGATCGTGGGGCCGGACGGCCAGCCGATCTCGTCGAGCAATGGAACGGGGCCAACGCAGCCGCAGGGTTCGACGCTTGGCCCTGAGCTGGCTGGGGCGAGCAGGCAACGGAGCAACCCATATGCTGGGCAGCAGCCACCGGGCGTAGCGCCACCTGGGGAGATCGCCCAATGAGCGACGACCGTATTACTTCGGGCAAGGCGTTCAACGCCGAAGTGGACCGCTACAAGGCGCGCTTCCGCGAGATGGTGGAGGAGTACAAGGAGGCGGCGATGGCGAGCGGCTACCCGCCCGGACAGGTGCCGGTAGCGCCGCATAACCAGTACATGATGCTGAAACGGGCGCAGCTGGCGAACGAGCCGTGGTTCGCAGCCGATATGGAGGCGCAGCACGCGCTCGAAGTGCTGGAACGGCGCTACAGCGGCGCAGGCGTGAGATCATGATCACTGAGACGGATACCTTCTCCGAAGCAGATGGACACCAGGCTAAACTCCGGTTCGACAAGCCTGAGGAACGGCTGCTTGGAGTCGTCCCGTTGCATAGGCTGTCGATGGACATATTGGACTATCAGCTCCTACCGCACGATCTCGTGGTTGTCCGCGCCGAGCCGTTGTATCGCACGAACTTGGCCACGAGAACCTGGTGGGTACCGTTCGCCTGGTTGTACTACATCGTGAGCGACAGCAGATGGCCTATCCTGAAGCTGTTGTGGCGGTTCGGATTCTGGATCGCTCCGCCGAAAGCCATTGAAGGCATGGGTAGGCCAGCGTCGCCAAAGCACTGGTTCCGTAGCAGGAAGTTGCGCTGATGGCATGGTACGACCGCGCCCCCACCTATCCTTCCGGGCCGACCGACGAGCCGCTGGACAGCCCACTTGGTGAGCACGCGCACTACAACCGTGGCGCGGACTGGCCGGTTGCGGAGGGGACGCCAATCGAAGCGCCGGTAGCCGGCACAATTGAGTTTGTTGGTGACGCCGGCAATGAGGGGCTTACGGTCGCTATTCGTGACGGGCAGGGCAACTTGCACCGGCTCGGCCACATGCAAGCAGCGCTCACGAAGGAGGGCGCTTCTGTGGCTCGCGGCGCCGTCATCGGTTACGCGGGCAGCACCGGAGCGAGCACGGGGCCACACATCAGTTGGACGCCCTATGACGCGGAGGGCAACCTCCTGCCGACTGAGCAGTTTTCCAGCGCCGAAGGTACCGCCAATCCTATTACCACACCTGGCTCGGGCACCATCGCGCAGCGCTTCCAGCAGGCGGCTGACCAGTTCTGGGGCGTCATCGATACCGCCAGGAAAGCAATGCTGGAGGACGGCGTTCTCGATGAGGTGGACGCTACCGAGCTTGCCAAGCTGCAGAAGACGTGGATGGAGTTGCAACAGGCGTCGCTCGGCCAAGTAAAGGATATCTATAAACTACAGACTGAGTACACCAACACCCTGAATACGCTGGGGATGGCGGAGTTCAACGTCTTCAAGGGCCTGTCCGATATCGAAAACGCGCGCCGCATCTCCGAGTACGCCGCCAAGGTCCAGGAAGTACAGACCAGCATCGCGGCCGGCAACCTTACCCTCGCGCAGGGCCGCGACCAGCTCAACCGCTGGCTCTCGGGCAGGCAGGAAGGGCGCTCGCGGGCGGAGTTCATCGAAAAGACGCTGGCTGCGGCGGCGCCGTGGGCGACAAGCGGCGGCAAGACCAGCTTCACCTCAGCGGAACTCGGCGCGGGCAATGCGGCGCTGGCGCGGCTGGCGGGGAACGACCCGAACACGACCGGCATCCGCTTTCCCGGCATCCGCGTTGTCGATCCGGAGGCCCAGCTTGCCGCTCAGGACAGGGCGGCTGGCGTCGAAGGGCCGATGCCCGGCGTTCCCGTCCTGCCCCAGATCAACGTACCAGGAGCACCGACACTGGCTCCGTTCAACAGGACACCGCCCACCTTGCAGCGGCCGGGAAGTCCGCCCGACATCAGCGCGCTGATGAACGAGCCGCCGGGTGCGTTCGCGTCTGTGCCGGTTCAAGCGGATGTGCCACTGGCAGGTGAGCCTCCGGTCTCTTATGGCCCGCCGTCACCCTCTGGTGGTTCTGAGGGGTTCTATAGGTCTGCCTCTGGGGAGTTCGTGACGACAATGAACGGGATACCAGTGCTCCCCGATATGCCGTTCGGCCAGCCGTACCCGTCCTCGGTGTTACCGCCAGTGCCAGCAGGGACTCGGCCTGAGCTGTGGAACACAACGAATCGGCCGATTCCGATAAGAGTGGGAGTGACACGATGACGATGGCACCGACGACCTTCACGGGCACGGGTGGGACGGCCACCTGGACGCGCAACCTCGTCACGGGCCAGTACGAGTACACGCTCGCTCCGGCCAGTCCTACGGGACAGGCACCAGCAGCGGCGGGAGGCCCGATGCAGGCCGTGACCGGTTGGGAGATCATCCTCACCGATGCCCAGATCAACAAGTGGGCCGCTGACGCGATGAACGATCGCCGTCGCATCGATGATGCCTACGTGAGCGACCAGCAGCGCTTCGGGCTCGATGTCGCCAACACGAACTGGCAGCGGGCGATGGCTGTTCTCCAGGCGAAGAGTCAGCGCCTTACTTATGAGCTAGACAAGCAGCGTCTCGGCATGGAAGTCGCGAACAGCAACCGGTCTGCTCGCGCTCAGGAACTCACGTTCAAGATGCAGGCGCTCCAGATGCTCGCCGACCGCAAGGGGCCGCAGGACTGGGTAGCGTACAACAACCTGGTCAACGGACTGGCCGCGCCGACGCCGGAAGCGTCCCAGACCATCGATGTGTTTGGTGAGATTGGCAAGGCTAACCTTGGCGAGCAGATCGCGGTCAACCTTCCCGCTGCGCCAGGCGATTCCGAGTACGCCGCTCTGTCCGCGCCCTACGCGCCTCCTCCTCCGCAGACTTCTAGTCCAGGGGTTGGTGGCGGTACTCCGGTTGGGACTCCTCCCCCAGCCGGAGTACCCGTCACAGCTCCGGCCGCGACCCGAACGGCGGATAGCGCGGGGAGCTACGGCGGCACGCCGACAGGCCCCGTGCTAGGCTACGATTCTTCGAGTCGGCCCATCTTTGGCCCCGACCGTGCTGTGCCGATGGCTCCTGTGGCCCAGGTCGCAGCGCCACAGCCCGCGCCCGCGCCCATTCCGGTTTCGCAGCCTGCACCTGCCCCCGTTACGCCGCCTGCGCCCGCAATGGCTCCGCCCGCATACTCTGCGCCTCCCGCCCCGATTCCAGTTGCGCCATCTACGCCTGCGCCCGTCAACTCGTTCGGATCGGTAACTAATCCGTTCGGATCGGACGCCGACTACCGCAATTATCCCGGCTACGAGCATGGCACGGGCGGCTACATCAACGCGACGGCCCGTGTCGTCGGTGAGGAAGGGCCGGAGCTTGAGCACAACATGGTCGATCCGAGGACGGGCCAGATGATGATCCGCGTCATTCCGCTCTCCGAAGCGGAAGAGCGGCGGGCGCAGGGGATGCCTGGCGTGCGAGGCATGGCGACCGGCGGCACGATCACGGTCAATCAATACGATCAGGCGACCCTCGGCAATCAGCCCTTCATCCAGAAGATCAAGGGCGAACGGGAAGCTCCGCTGTTCACGGGATACGGACAGTCTATCGATGCGCCGAGCGTCGGGGTCTACGGCCTGCCTGCCGTCCCCAGCCAGCAAACCCTGAACCGGCTCCTGCCCTCGGAGCAACTGATGCTGCAGGGCACGTACGAGGAAGCGGGCCAGTATTGGGCCGACATCCTGGAGAAGGCGCGGCGAGCAGCGCCAGCAGGCCGGACGCTGGGCCCGGCGTTCTACGGAGGTTGACATGGCAACAGCAGTCGAATTTACAGACAGATATGGTGGTCGCGCCCCCTCATGGCTGCGTGGTTGCCACGACGATTGTGAGGCTATGGGCTGGGTGCCTATTGCAATCTACGACTACCTCCCGACCGCTGAGGCTTGGGAAGCCCGCTTATCCGACCCGCAGTTTACGGTTCAAGAGAGAGAGGCTTGGGAATCGATCCACCTTCAGGCGGGCGAACATAAATGTGACGGCTGGCACTTCATAAAGTGTCCATCCTGTCATGGCTCGGGCCGCGTCTCATGGCTACGAACGATCGTCCGTAGCCCTCGTTGGCTACTGAAGGGGGCGCGATTCTATCACTTTGCAATGCAGCCAGAGGTTAGTCCGCCATCCTGGTCATGGTTCCGCCGCTTCCGTTGCTATTTCTATGCAGCATTCGGAGCGGACATCAAGTCCTTGTTGAGATAGATGGCTACAGTATCGCCCCCCTGGAAGTACGAGCCACGCTCCGCTCGCAGGGAGCGCGAGGCGGCGGAGTTCGCCCAGTACGCGCACGAGCAGGGGCAGACGTACCTCGCGCCGCCGGAGCAGCCACAACCGAAGCGCAAAGGGCTGCTGAGCCGCGCTGTCGATGTCGCCAAAGAGACGGGCTCACTGGCGCTGTCCGGCGAGAAGTTCATCAACAAGCTCGACGTGTTGCAGGAGAAGTACCTGCCGCTCCCGTGGGATAACCCGGCTCCGGCTGGCACGGCTGCGCGGGGAGCGCTGGAAAAGCTACCTGTTATCGGTGACATTGCGGGGACAGCGTTCGACGTGGCAACGTCGCCAGCGACGCTGGCGACTGCCGGGGTGGGCGGCGCGGTTGGTGGCGCTCTCCGTGGCGGAACCGCAGGCGCGGCAAAGGCGGGGCTCCTGCGTCGCGCTGCCGCCACCCTGGTCGAGCCGATAGCGATGGGCCGTGGGCCACTCGGCCGGCTGGCGGTTGAGACGGCGGCGGGCACAGCGGGTATCGAAGCATCGAAGGCAGCGGGTGAACTGCTACCGGAAGACACGCCTGGGCCGGTGCGCGCAGGAGTGGCGCTTGGCGCTGGCCTCGCCGGTGGTGTTGCCGCTGTGGGCGCAATCCGAGCGGGGGAGCGGAGCCTGGCGCGGGCTCCTGGCAAGGTGGGTACGATAGGCGCGGAACGGGTGCTGAAGCGGCGTGGGCTGCCGACAGAGGAAATGGGGGCGATTGGCAAACAGGCTGGCGGCGTCTCTGACTCTTTCGGTCATAGTGGAATGAGAACCAGTGCTCTCGGTGATTCTGGTTACGCTTATGACAAGGTGTGGCGGGAGATGGGGTTCGCTTCGCCTCAGGAGGCGGATCAATTCAGCGCCTGGCGTGCGTCCGCCGATCGCGCGAGCCGGTCTCGGAGTACACTTATAAGACTGGAGCGGATTGAGCGGGCTGGACAGCGCTCCGATCCGGCGAGCGGATTGCAGATTGACAAGGCCATTATGGAGGCTCGGCGTGACGTTATACAGTCCGAACAGGAAGTGCAGGCTCTCTATCGTCCAGTCTTCGATGACCGCTCAGGCGCCATATCCGGCGCTGGGCGAGGGCCTAACCAATTCAACCGACTTAGTGAGGGCACCGTATCTGGCTATCGTCCGGGAGCCAATCAGGCCGACGGGGAGCTGCAGACTGGTGTTCGTGAAACCGGACAGCCATATAACGTAGACCAAGCCGCGGAGGACGCTATTCCTCCGCGGCCGATCTCCGCGACGGAAAAGGCTGCTGCCACCCGCGCCATCAAGCGGGCGGAGAAGGAACTGGCTGAGACTCGGCTAAGGGTCGAAAACGGCAGTTGGGACCCTGTACACCTGGAGCGGGCGCAGGGTGAATTGGATTATGCTAAGGCTGTCCGTCAGCGTATGGCTCAGGGAGACCTCGATCCGTATCGACTTGAAGGAACTGCGGTTGAATCGCGGTACGCTCGACCTGCGGCTGTCACTCCTACCGACATCCACAAGCTCGCCGACGCTAAGGGCGTTCCTTGGGACAACGACCCGGACTTCCTCGCCTTCACGAAGCGGATAACGGGTAAGGAACACCTGGACGACCTTGCGCCCGAAGAGTTGGCGCGGATGCGGGATGCGGTGGAGTCGCTGTCCGCCGCCCCGCCCACGCCCCCTACCCTGCCGCCCACCGTGGCCGGTGGACGTCCCCCCGAACCGCCCGAAGGCGGCGCGGTAGTGGCGCTGCTCAGTCGCATCAAGGGCGCGAAGCCGTTGCAGGAACAGAACAAGGAACTGCTGTCCAAGTTTCACAGCCGTCAGGCAGGCGCCTTCGCCGGTGCGCTCGGTGAGGGTGAGTCTGGCTTCGCCCGTGGTATGGGTGCCATGCGTGGGCAGGCGGAACGGATTGGCTTCGAGCCCCTGCGCCCTGTCATCGGGCAGGCTGGCGTCGATGAACTGTACGACCGCCTCACGCGCAGTGCGCTCCGCCCATTCGAGCACGCCAGCGCCGGTCATGCGCTGGGTAATATCCTCGATGGCGTTGTCCCTGTGCCGAGCGAGCTAACCGAACTGGAGAGGGCGTTCCCCGGCCTGATGCAGGCGCTTCAAGAGGCGAAGATCATCAGCGGCCCCGGCATCGGAGCGGAGATACGGGACGTGCTTTCCGCGCCGCAGTCGATCATGTCCTCCTACGACCTGTCCGGCCTCCGACAGACCGCCACCTTTGCTTACGCTCACCCTGTTCAGTGGTCGGAGAACTTCAAGCAGTCACTCTCCGCCGCCGCCAAGGAAGAGAATTACCTGGCGATCATGGACGACATCGAGAATAGCTGGGACGCCCCGCTTATGCGGGATGCTGGTGTTGTGTTCTCTCGCGGAGAGCAGGCGCTAACAGGCACAGAACGCACTTGGGCATCGAAGATACTCAATGCCGTCCCGGGCTACCGTCCTTCGCAACGCGCATTCAGCGCCCTGGTTAACCTCTCACGCCGAAGCGTGTTCAGGGACATGATGAAGGAATCCGGCTATGGGGTGGACGACATCCCAGCGGATGAACTGCGGCGCTGGGGCCGGCTGGCCAACGTCTCTACCGGACGCGGAGACCCGTTGATTATTGGCGAGATGATCAAGGAAACCAGCGTGCTCAACACCCCGCTGTTCTGGGCGCCGCGCCTGATCATCTCCCGTGTCCAGATGCCGTTCGAGCTGTTTTCCTCATCGCCCATCGTCCGCCAAGAAGCGGCTCGTCAGATTGTCGCCTTCGTCGGCATCAACGGCACGATTCTTGGCCTCGGCAAAGCGGCAGGTCTGTGGGACGTGGAGGGCGATCCGCGTTCAGCGGACTTCGGGCAGATGCGGTTCGGTGCCCAGCGGATCGACCCCTGGGCAGGCTTCCGACCAATCGCGAACCTGGTTGCCCGCCTCGCGACGGGAGAGCGCAAGAGCACCACTACGGGTGAGTTCACGGATGTTGACGCAAAGCAGATCGTTCAGGACTTCCTCCGCCAAAAGCTGTCGCCAGTCACCTCTACTGGAATCAACATCTGGACGGGTGAAGATGCGATTGGCAACCGTTACGGGTTGAAGGATGTGCCGGGTGATGTACTTGTGCCGCTGTTCCTCCAGCAGTTGGTCGAGGCGGCGAGGACGGGCGACCCGTTCATTGTCGCCCGAACCGTTCCTGGTGCGATCGGGCTGGGCGTGAACTATTACGAAAGCACGATGCAGCAAGCGCTCAACCGGCATCCCGATCTCGGCACGGACTACACCAAGCTCTCAGCGTCGGAGAAGCTGGAACTGCGACGGCTGGAACCGGAGATCGCGGCGGAAGCCGACCGGGAGACGCTGGCGCGGGGTGGGCCGGCCGCCCGTTCTCTCCAGATGAAGGCGGAGCTGAACCGTCAGCAGGCTGCCGACGACCAGCAGTTGCTCTCCGGCGGGTTGACCCGTGATAAGTGGATTGAGCAGTACCAGGACCGTCGCGCGGAGTTGCGCTTCCGACAGGAGGAGAACTGGAAAGGCCTGCCGAAGGGTCCGGCCCGTGACGCGGTGGGCCGGTATTTTGAGACAATCAAGGCGAGCGAGAACCCCGATACCGGCGTTCCAGACTGGGATGCGGTGGACGCCTGGGTCGCGACTCAGAATATGAGTGACCAGCGCTTCATCGAGGAGAACACGGGCCTGGGCGGGACGCCCCTCACCCAGGTGTACCGCAAGCTGGCGAAGGTCAAGGGCGAGTATTATGACCTGCCCAAGTACCGCGGCTACACGGCTGATCAGGCGCGGTCTATCGATGCCGTCTACGCGACGGTCGCGGCTGAAGCCGGCTCTACCGACGATGCCAAGATGCTCCGCGCCCTGCGTAAGTACACGGAGGCGAACAACCTTGACCGCAGCGACCCGACCCTGAAAGCGGTACGGCGGCTCATTCTCAGCATGGTGAGCCCGGCCAGTGATCGGAAGCGCTTTGCGAAGGTGCATCCGGAGTTGGCCCTGTTCGATTCGTACACGCGAGCGCCACTGACGGCGGCGGAACGGGCGCTGGTGAACACACTGCTTGCCGACCCGGAGATACAGCGGAGGGCTGCCCCTTGACGCCATAGCAACATAAGGGCATACTTTCGCCAACAACCCCGCGCAGTGCAGGAAGGGGCCACCGCTTTGGTGGCCCCTTTTTCGTTACCTGGAGGTAACCGTGCCGGACGAAGAAGCTATTGCTGACCCAATCGTCGCCGACGAGACGCCGGTGATCGACTATGGGCCTGACGGGAAGCAGCCAGAGGAACCGCAATCCGAGGGAGCAAGGGCCGAGGATGTAGGCTCGGAGCCGGAAGCATCGGGTGATGGCGAAGGAGAGGGCGAGGAAGAGCCTCCGCCCAAACCGGAAACCCGCCCACAGCTTTCGGTCGAAGACTACACCCGCATGGTCGCCGCCAATCCCAACCGGATCAACGAGGTCCCGGCAAGGCTGCGAGGCCAGGTGTTTGCGGCGGTCAGCGACCAGCGTGCTCAGGCAGTGCTTGAACAGGCGCGGGCACAGGCGCGGGCGGAACGCGAACTGGAGACGAAGTTCACCGATTACGAGACAGCGTGGAAGGATGCCGACGTTGACGCGCTCAATGAGCTTGCCGATGCCGATCCACACACCGCCTCGCAATGGTTCTTCGCCCGGGCGCAGCAGCTCTACCAGAAGTCTCCTCAGGCTCAGCAGCAGCAGGTCGGCCAGCAGGCGCAGTCCCAGATGGCGCAGCGTGTGCAATCGACCTACGCGACGTTGCCCGAGGGTTCACCGGAAAAGGCTGAGGTGGACGCCTGGCTGGATGCGAGGCCGAACCCCCGGCATATCGATCCCACAGATGAAGCCTTGTTCGAGTTTCGGGACATCGTGACGGCAGCGAAGGTCCGCCATGAACGGGGCCAGGAGCTACAGCCAGAAGAACCAGAACCAACTCCCCGGCGTCGGCCATTGCGACCTAATGTCAGTGGTGGCACGACCGGTGGTGGACAGAGTGGCGTCGAGTCCTATCAAAAGGTTCTCAAGGATGGCGCACCGTTGCCGTCTGCCGAGGCAATTGATCGGCTGACCGCCGCTTACTCAAGATAAGAAAGGACGAGCCGAATGGCTAACGTGACGGCGACGACTGCCGACCGATTTATTGACGAGTATTGGAATCCAGAACTCAATCGCGCGGTCAAGTTCGACATCGTGATCGCGGATTTGTTCACTGACTTGACCTCGCGCATGCGGTCAAGTGGTGATGTCTTCCACTGGCCGGCGCGGCATAACCTGACCGCGAACACGAAGTCCGCTGGATCGGATGCGACGCCAGAGGCGATCACCGAGACCCAGCAAGACTTCACCGTCGCCACGCACCAGATCACGGCCCAGGAAATCGAGGACTTCGCCGAGGTGATGTCGAAATACGACATCCGCGCCGAGTACACGATGGCGGCCTCATACGCGCATGCGAGGGCCATGGATGTTGCTGCCGCCGCCCTGCTCGACGACAACACGACCCAGACCGTGGGGACGCTGACTGCCGAGATGACGGATGACAACTTTATCCGCGCCTGGCAGTATCTCAGCGACTCGGCGGCGAAAGGCCGGCGGGTCGGCATCGTATCCCCGGCCTGCTGGGGCGGCATGCTCAAGATCGAGAAGTTTACCCAGCTGCTCTACAACGGTGATACGGGCGGCAGGGCTCTGCACGAGGCCCAGATCGGGCGCGTCTATCAGGCAACCATGTACCAGTCGCAGCTCACCGTCGGCACGGCTCCCAATTCAAGCGGGCACCTGTGGGCCGGCGATCACTTCTTCAAGATCATCAAGAAGGCGCCGAAGCAGGATGCCTGGTTCAGCCCGCTGGCGAAGGCGTGGGTCGTGGCGACCGATCAAATCTACGGAGTTTTCGAGAAGCAGGAAGCGGACGAGGCTGCCGCGGCCACCACAACGGCGCGGCTCCATGGAGTCCGCTTGCAATCTCTGAAGTAACGGAGGAGAGAGAACGTGGACTTTGCAGTCTGGCACGAGGGCATCGAGGAAGGGCAGGCCCGCTGGGTGCTGGCCGTGGACGGCTCAGGCGATCGCGTCCTGCTCGCCGACCTGAACCAGCTTCTCTACTGGATGCCCCTTGCCGACTGCAGGTTCGCCCGGGCCGCTGGACCAGATCAGCCGCGACCGGTGTTAGTGCTCTCGCCCCAGCAAGGGCCAGCCATCGCCGTCCCTAACCGGTCAATGAGGCGGGGTCTGGAACGGAATGGAGGATTCTAGTGGAAGCGCCGGCGGTACTTATCCGTCCCGACCTTGGGAAACGACCATACCGTCTCAAATGCCGGTTCAAGATCGAGGCGCACCCCGATCCGGAGCGATTGCGCCGGGGAGCAGCTTCAGCACTGGAGATGTTCGTACGTGACATGCGGAAGCAGGGCTGGGAATATGACCCAAGGCATCCAGTCAAACTGGATGGCCCATTCCCGATAGTCGAGACCGTGACTCTGAAGACGCCGCACCGCCTGACCTCGCGCGAGATGCTCGCTGGCGTTCGTCAGGGAGCGCGTTTCCTACCGCAGCACGAGACCATGGCAAAGCCGGTCACCCCCCTTGCCATGAGCGAATACTGGGAGTTCGAGGTGAAGGCCGTGTTCATCCGGGACACGATTCTCACCGAGAGTCCGGACCCACACGAAGAAAAGGAGATGATACAAAGCCGATGACAACCGGGATTGAACAAGAAGCGATACAGCGCCGGGGCCGGGGCAGCTTTACCCCGACTTATGGCTATTACCGTCAGCCCAACGGCTGGATAACCGTCTCCCCTGTCACGGCGCTGGAGGAACTGAATTACCGGCGCGATGGCTGGGAGCCGCTGCCCCAGTACGGCCGGGTGGAGATGAACTCAGAGTACGCCGCCGATCACCCGCTGGAGCAACTGTTTATGTTCGGCGGTGCCCATGAACTGCCGCTGGAGCAGGTCATTCAGCAGGGCCTCTACATGTACAGGCCCCTGGTGCCGACCTGCCGGCAGGCGCTCAGCCAGGATCACAAGCGGCACAACGACACCTGTTTTGTCGGCGCCAAGCCGGTCGTCTTTCCCCAACTGGCGGACGCAACCGACCTCGGCCCGTTCGCGTGCCGATTCTGTGACGCGGAGAAACCCACGGTAGAGGCGCGCGACCAGCATGAAACCGTGGCCCACAAGGAAGAGAAGGGCGACGTCCGTACTGGTGAGGCGCTGGCCTCCGCGCTGGTCAAGGGACTGAGCGCGAGCGGCGCCATTGCCCAGCCTCAGTCAGTAGCACCAGCGGCTCCTGAGCGCGAGAGCACGGTGCTCAGCGTTCTCCAGAACGTTGGGCTGAACAAGACGCAGCTTCGCGCTCTGCAGGCCGCCGGGCTTATCGAAGGAGACGCCGATGGCGCCGAAGCCGAAGAGTAAGACGGCCAAGGACGACGGGACTGGCCGCAGTGCCGCCGACTATGAGATGGGCAGGGTGGACGAGCGTGTTGTCTCCGCTCCACTCGACCACGGGCACGATTACGCGCCCAGAGAACACGAGCACGCCTACAACGATTTTGCGTACAAAGACCACGCGCATCCCTATGCGCTTGAAGGCCATGAGCATAGCGCGGTGCCTTCGCACGAGCATGATCCACACGATCATCCCGTGCCGAGGCACGAGCACGGCGATCTCCTGGGACACCTCAGGGGGGCCGTCCGCGCCCTGCTCAACGTCATCGAGACAGGGAGTGTGAACTCGGAACAGCGCAAGGCCATCCACGCGGTGCGGGTCATTGTTGGCGACGCACACGGGACGGTCTGCGCCCACGAGAACGTGGCCTATGAGCAAGGGGACGTTCTCATCTGTCAGGACTGCAGGACAGTCCTATCCGAGCCTAGCGGCTAAGCCAGGCCATTCGAAAGGAGAACTCCGATTCCAAATCCAAATCCAATGTTGTTAGGCCGCAATATGCCCTTCTCTCGAAGGCACATGCGGGCGACCCAGGGCGGCACCGACCCGCTCAAAATAGCGCTCAACATCAAGAACCTGATCGCCGATTACGGCTTCATTGAAGAAGAGTGCTGCTTCGCGCTGGACACGAACAAGTGGACGACGGCGGTTACGGCCGGCGGCGGGCCAACAGCGTTCGCTTACAACGCGGTGCGCGGCGGTGTCTTTCAGGGTAGAACCGGGACGACGGACAACGATGCAACGGCGATCCATTGCCCGAACACGTTCCTCGACCCGGCGGATATGCCGTTCTTCATCATCAGCTACTCGATTTCGGCCTTGACCGGCGTTCAAATTGAGGTCGGGATGTCCGACCCCAAGTCGGATGAGGCTCTGCCCGGCGTAACCGATGTGGATACGCCGGCGATCGGCAACGGCGCCACGGACATTGCCTGTGTCCACATGGACACGGATCAGACCCTGACGACCGTTGAGGTAGTGGGAGATGGGACGACTGGTTCCGCTGTCAAATCTGAGGGCGGTGCGCTGGAAACCGCGGCGTTCACACCGACCGCGGCAGACACGTACCAAACCTGGGTTATCGGCGTGCGCCCGAACCTGATGTATGCCCTCCTCTTCGATGGGGAGAAGCAGATCGGCGCCTTCTCAGCCCAGAACGGGCCTGATTCCGGCGTTCTGATCCGGCCCTACGCCCTGTTCCGAACGCGCAATACCACGTCGAAGACCGTGAACATCCGGTATATGGCCTACGGCTTCGAAAGGAACGGGTAACTGAAAGAGGAAATATGGCGCTTCACCGTCACGCATGTCCAGAATGCCGGGTCAACTACCTCTGCGATTGCGTAGAGGGAACACCAGCGAATGGAGGAGACACCTATCGTCTCTGTGCGCGCTGTGAGGCATTAGTCAACTCCCGAAAGGAGTAAGAAATGCGACCTTCATACTTTGACCAAGCAATCGCCAAGGGTTATGGCCGGGCCTTGACCGCTGGCGCCTTCTCCACCGGCATCGTCGGCGGCGGCGCCGGCACCGTTCTTGACCTCGACCAGCCGGAACTGGTCATCGGCGTGCCCGCGGGGTTCGTCCTTCGCCCGCTGTTCATCGCTGCCCAGGTCCAAGTGGCTCTGGTGGCCGCGGACAACGACGAGAATGAAATCTTGTTCGCGGTGGACTCGCTGGGCCTGTGGTCCGGCGATGGCACCTACACCTTCGAGGAGCCATCCAACCTCAACACCAGCTACGCCAAGGGGTCGGCCTGCCGGGTCGGTTCCGCCTTCACTGCGGACATGACGACCACGCCGAAGTACGGTGCGGCGGCTGACCCGGTGCTGGACATCGAACTGGACCGCGGCGTGGAGACGTTTGACATCTTCTCCACGGGCGTCAGCGCGAACCTGAAGCGACTGGAGCAACGCTACGAGCCTCAGAATCCGGAGTGGCTGGAGGGGCCGTGCTCACTGTTGGTCTACTTCGGCGGGACTGTCGCCACCGTTGGGGGCTTCGTCCAGGTCCGCTGGATCGAAGCTCCCGTGGACGTGATGCACGAACTCTGCGCCGCCTAGCGGCCCTGAGGAAAACTGAATAGCACCGAGTGAGGGGCTGGGGGTGGTCCTCAGCCCCTCTAAAAGAAAGGGTAGATGATGGCGCTGACCGCACCAGACGTTGACTATCGCGAACTGACGGGCTACGGAGATGCGGCTGCACCACAACCGCCGCCGCCCTATCTCGAACCGGAGCCAACATCCGATGGCTCGCTCAAGCATGGCTCCTATCGCCGGAGTCGCTATCACCGGATGTCAACGAAGGCAGTAGCCAATGACGACGGCTCCCCAATCGCGGCGCGAGTCGAGGCACTGCTCCTGACAATTAGCGCCCAACTAGCGGAGCTGATCGCGATCGAGAGAGGGCGGAGCTAAGTGCCACTCAAGAAGGGCAAGAGCCAAAAGGTCATCAGCCAAAACATCCGCACAGAGATGGCGCACGGCAAAACCCAGAAGCAGGCAATCGCTATTGCGATGCACAAATCAGGGAAGTCCCGGAAGAAGTAACGGCGGTGAACGGTGAGCATCTCTCTCCTCAATCTGCGAATCCGCGCCGCCCGCGAGATGGGGATGGGCTTCGCGTCTGTCGCCACCGGCAACGGCTCGACCACCACCATCGTTGATGCTGTTCTCCGTGACCAGGGCGTGACGGCCAAGTTCCTTGAATCGCTCTGGATCTACTTCTCCCAGTCCGGCACCGCTGCCGCCGACCTTGTTCGCCGCGTCCAGACGGACGGGTTCACCATCGCCTCTGGAACCCTGACCTGGGCACGGACGGGCGAAACGGTTGCGTCTGCTGAGGCCTACCAGGTGTTCGCCCTGCTGCCCCCCATCGACCAAGCGGGCGAGCCCTACTCCTGGGACCGGGCGATCAACGACGGCCTGGCCGAATGCCCGATGGAGGACCACATCGTCCTTGGCCGTGGCCGTATCGACCTGCCGGTCAATCGCTTCCACTTCGACAAGAGCGAGGTCACGCTGGTCGCCGCCATCGCTGTCCAGGGCGGGACGAACGTCACGATCACGGCTACCGGCTGGACGCTGATCCGGCGCTCGAACAGCGGCACCAGCATCGCCCTCGCCACCTATTACCGCCGGGCATTGCTTGACCAGGCGATCGAGTTCGACTTCACACTGGACAGCTCGCGGGTAGCGGCGGGGATGATCGCCGCCTACGTGGACGCCAATCCGAACGACCCGGTGGACGTGGATGGTGAGACGGCAACGACACCCGCGTCCGTGACAGCGACGGCGCCGGCCGTGACCACGACGGTAGATTACGCGACCCTGCTCCACGTCTACGGGTCTGCGCTGGGAGCGGTAATGAACCTGCCGGTCACGGCGTCTGAGCGCTACGAGCGCATGGACACGAACGAGGTAGACGGTACCGCCGATATCGGCCTCATGCTGGAGGACGAAGAGCAGGACGCGGACGGGGCGAGCACGGCCCGGACCGTCACGCTGGGGCAGAGCGCGATCAACATCGGCCAGACCATCGCCCTGCAGCCCAGTTCCCAGGCCCGTCGCGTCGCTTTCGTCACCGTCGAGCAGGCGAACACGGGCACCGGCTCCGCAACACTGACCATCCGCCGCCCGAGCAGCATCCCCAACGACGACTGGGAGCCAACAGCCTCCGCTGTCCAAAGGGTGCTACTTCGCACCGTCGATAGCGATGGCAACTACTGGGATGTCGAAGCGGACCGGAATGGCCGCTTCTACCGGACTGCTATGGACGAGGGGCGGCTCGCGGTCGAGCTGTACCCGACGCCCAGCACCGACCAGATCGTCGTTGCCGTCGTCTCACGCGGCTATCCCAACCTCGTCGCCGACGCTGACCTGACCAATTGCCCGACCGACCTTGCCTGGAAAGCGGCACGCTGGAAGGTGTACGAGCACCTGAACCAGCACCCGGCCACGGTGGGCAAGTACAAAGAGGAATTGCGGAGCGCCTACGCCTCCTTCGCGGAAGAGCGCAGGCGGCACACGCTCGTCCCGCTGGCGAGGGCTATGCCATGAGCCCGATGGCGACCACGCCCCAGCCGGACCAGTTCGTCCTTGAGTTCGGCGGCTACCGCTACCTGCCGGCTTCGCCGGAGCAAGCGGGGCAGGTCATCAGCGGCGCCCGCGCCTGGGACGTAACGTTGGTCGAGGACCAGAACGTGCCCTCAGGCCCCTTCACCGTCCCGCTGGGCGACTTCTCCGGCGGCTGGGCCCACATGTGGTACGACCAAGAGAACGGCTATGACCTTGCGGACGGCTTCGATACGAGTGTTCCTGGTATTGGGGCAGTCACCTGGCATCGTGACAGCGTTGCAACGGCCCAGACCGCCACCAGCGCGATGCAGTTCTTCTTTGTGATGAAGCACCCCACCGATGCCACGATCACCTACCTCTACCACTGCGCCGGCCGCTACGTGTACAAATACCCAATCGCTGGTACTTCCCCCGTCGTTGGAACGCTGATCGAGTCCCATGATCTTGGGGCGGCGAACATTATTGCCGGCCCACCGGCCGTATTCAACGGCCGCGCCTATGTGCCACGTATGACGGTCGCCACGATCAATACCTGGTCGCCAAGCCTGACGACATGGGAAGAACTCACGACGGTCGCGGCGGGCGTTGGCGATACCTGGACAACCGGAGCCGCTAACCGTCAGGCCCGGGGGTTCACCGTCTGGGATGGGCCTCTGGGGTCACTACTCGTCCTGTTCAACGGAAACAACATCCGCACCGCGTCCGCGATCTCGTCCCCGCCAGTCGATGGGGACTGGTCTGGTACCTCTGCCGCGGGCGATGGCACCTACGGTATTACCACCCTCGCAACCTACAAGCCAAACTTGCTGGTTGTTGGCCTTCAAGATGGTTGGGGCACGTTTGACGAGCAATTGACCTTCCACTATGAAAAGAAGCTCCCGCCGGAGCTTTACAACTGCCTCGGCATGGCGGAGCACGATGGCTGGGTCTACATCCCGTCTACGATGGGACGCTACCGCTGGCGGCCGGGAGCGTACGAGCGGATCGGGGCGGAGTGGATACGCGACAAGGATATGAACACGACCTCCGTATTTCGATCCAGCGGGTTCGTCTCGATCGGGGAGACACTATTCGAAGTCGTCGCCATGCTCGATGCGGCGGTAAGCACCCTGGAACTGGCCGTGATCGGCTACTACTTCGAGGGCGGCAAGGTAGTGCCACATATGCACCACCGCATCTCCGGCGCTGCCGCAGCGTCTTCGAACCCGGAGAGTGGAATCACGGTTGCTAAAAGCCAGGGCGGGACATGGACCGCCATTGTTGTTGCCTGTCCGACGACCGCTGGCAATGCTCAACTCTCATCCTTCTACTTCATTTATGACGGTGCTCGGCCAGCGGCGCAGTCCGGTAACGGCGCCGCCGATACGCTCGCCAAGTCGCTCCGGACGTCGTTCTATCCGCTCGGCTCTCTGGCGGTGCAGAAGACGGTACGCGGCATCCGCTTTCACCTCGAAGTGGCGAGCGCCGCCGACATCGCCAACATGTCGGTCTGGTATCGGTTTATCCCATCGCTCATGTTCCCGGCCGTCGCGGAGAGCTGGACCCAGATGTTGGATAGCGCTGGCGCCGCCGCCTCATTCGATGATCCCGGCGTGGTCGAACTCTGGCTGCCCCAGACGAGCGCCGCTGTGGGGCGGGCGATCCAGTTCGAGTTCAGGGTCGCCTCAGGTGGAACATCCGCATGGTATCGCATCCGTGACGCGGAGATGTTCGGGACGGTTGATCCGGAGCTGGCAGAGGAGATACGCGCCATCGTTGTCGCTGTCGAGGGCCAGTTCGAGGACGGCACCTGGCAGCAGGTGGACCCGCGCACGCAGCTTACCCGACTGAAGGCGCTGGCGGAACCAAATACTGCGCCCGTCTCCTACCGCGACCCGACGACTGGCGGTACCGGCCGACTCAAGGTGCAGCGGGCGGAGTTCCGGGAGATCAAGTTCAACGACCTCGGCCCGCGGTGGGTGGCGATCCTCAACCTCCGCCAAATGGAATACAGCTAGTGCTTGACGAAGACCTGATTGCCCGGCGGATCGCGGAGCTGGAGCGCAGCGAGTGGGTTGGCCCCGTCGCCTTCCGCGGTGGACTGCCGAAGGTGCCTATCCGAACGGCGCTCCCGACCCTGAACGGCATACCAGCCGGGATCGCGCAGGCATATGCGATCCTTGTTCTGGAGGGGACGCCAGACACTTTCTACGTCTGCCTTCGCGACGGCGCGGGCACCTGGGGTTGGGTCAACCTCTCTGTCGTCAACACGCTCACCGCTGTTGACTTCCTTGTCGGGACGGCAAGCGGCGACCTGTCGGCGGAGATCGTCGTTGGCACCACCCCGGGCGGCGAACTGGGCGGCACCTGGGCCGCACCGACCGTGGACACGACCCACTCCGGCTCTACACACTCCACCGCCACGGATACGCATATCGCCGACACGTCCGACGCGCACGACGCCAGCGCGATCAGCATCCTCGACACGGCGGGAGACTTCACCGCCACGGACGTTGAAGGTGCGCTGGCGGAGCTGCAATCCGACGCCGAGTCGCATGTCGCCGCTGCCGACCCGCACACGGTCTATGTCCTCGTCTCCGGCGATACCATGACCGGCAACCTGTCCCTGGACACCTTCGCACTCACCGGAGCGAACACGAACAATCGACAGAAGTTCAAGTACCACTCCGCACTTGCTGACAATGGTGTAGCTCAGGTTGCTCCTACCGCTACGCCGTCCGCCATGATCATTGTTGTTTCAGATCAAGGCTATGCGGCCGGATTTACTCTCCGTAATGGGTTCAATGGTGTAGAGTTTCTCTACGGCAGTGCCACCGAATGGAGCACAACGGCGGGTACGGCGGCAAAGACCAATGTGTACTACAGTGCAGGCAACGCTCGTTACGAGATTGAGAACAAGCGTGGCGGTGCTCGCAGCTACTCCGTCTTCATCTTTGAGCAAGGAGCGACGACGTGATTGAATTAGCCCCCGGCGCCAATCAGGTAGCCATCCGAGACGCGTTGGTGCAGTCCAAGGATGTGTACCTCCAACCGGGCATCTTCCCCTGCACCGCGGCCCTTCGAATCCCGAGCGGCGGAGTGCATCTCTGGGGGCCCGGGACCATCAAGCTCACCGCGGCCGGCCCTGGCTACGACGCCCTCATTTCCGAGAATTACCCTTCCTCTGGGGGATCGGACGGGGCCGTTATTGAGCAGATTACGGTCGATGGCAACCGTCTGATAATGACTGGCGATACCTCCTCCTGCGTCTTCTTCGGCTCCCAAGACTTACGCTTTCAGAACGTGACGATCAAGAACATGGCTGGCACCGGTCTCCTGTTCCGGTCGGTGAAACGGGCCAAGGTACTCAGTCCAACGCTGCTCGACTGCCTCATCGATGGGTTTTGCGCTTACGATGATTCAGCCAGCGTTCAGGTCCGGGATGGGTACGGGAAGGGGCATGGCGGCTATGCATTCCTGCTCATGGGAGCGGAAGCACCTGGACAGCATCAGATCGTAGACTGCTCCATCCAGGGCTGTGAGGCGGAACAAAACGCGCAGGGCTTCGGCGCGTCGTCGTCGGTTTACCGCAGCGTCATCCAGGGCAATATCGCTCACCACAACGTGATCAATATCTATCTTGCCGGCTCGCTGCTGGATGTCGAGCACAACGTGAACGATGTCCTCGTCGAAGGGAACGTGCTTTCTTTTGCCGGCAGCCGCAACATCAAGGTGGGCGGCCCGACAGGTTTTGTGGACTACGCGCGGATCATCGCCAACCCCTGTCAGGACGCGCCGGTGGACGTGGAGCTGACTGCCCGGGCCCGTAGTACCTACGGCCGCAGCAACCCGCTTCGAGGCGGCGGCCTCCTCAATAACGGCATAGGGACGGACTGGCTATGAGGACTCAGAATCTGAGCCGGGGGTACCAGTGACGACCGAATGGACGAACGCCGACGCTCGTCTGGAGCACCGCTCAGGTTCGGCGAGCCCTTTCACGAGCGCATTGACGACACCGCCGCTCGCCTCTCGTGGGCCCGTAGTAGGTATTCGTTTCGTTATAGAGATGACCATGAGGGCAATGCGTTGTCAGAACTCCTTTAATACCGCGCCGCCCATTTTCTCTCGTTGTCACCAACTCAAGGTGACTTGGCCGCACACAGGCTCTTACCCTACAAAGATGATCCCATTCAAGACCCTTAGACGGTTTGCCAACAAGAAAATGATGGGCAAGCATTCTCTTACACTTGACGCTAAAGTAGCTGTACCCCTTACAGCCTGCACGATCAGAAATCCAGCATGGGCCCAAGTCGGGGCGGAACGAAGGAAGCGGCCCGTCCCTATTCACTCGCGCCCAGAAACGCTCCTCTGGTGTTCCTACCAGCACGGCCCGCAAAACGATATGGGGAGAGCCATTCTTTCGCCATCTGGCCCAGTGCGTGGGGCACCAACCTCTGGCCCGAACCTTCTTCGTGCAGCCTTCAATGGAACATGGAGTAAACTGATCGAGCATCGGGAACTCATCCTTTCCGGTGTCATGGGGCCGGACGTTCACGCGTCGCGGCTCCGCTCTATTTTACCACGGAGGTTCTCCAGTGGCTGATGAATGGACGAGCCTGGAAAGGCGTTTTGAGCACAGAATTAGTAAGATCGAGTTCAATGGCGTCCAGACGCTCGATCAAGTCACTCGCCTGGCGAATAACGTCGCGACCCAGAACGGGCGGGTCAGCACGCTGGAAGAGTGGCGGGAGAAGCTGGCGGAAGAGACGGCGTACACGCGCGGGCTGGTGGCCGGCCGCTCCGGGTTACGCAAGGGGGAGATCGCCCTGCTCATGGGCCTGCTGAGCGCAGCCAGCATGATCGGCGGCATCGTGTCTATGGCGATTCAGGCGACATCATGAATGATGATAGTTTCGAGGCGAAGGGACCGCGGCGATGAGCTATGAGCAGCCGCAGTCGGGGGAGTGGATAAACCCGAAGCTAGACGGCTACAAGCTGGCCTGCTGCGACTGCGGCCTCGTTCACAAGGTTGACTTCCGCATCATCCGCCCGAGCGTACTAGGTGCTCGCACAATCGACGAGTGGGATGAAGTAGACGATCCGAATCTCATGGTGCTGTTTCGCGTCTTCCGCGACAACCGCGCCACTGGGCAGATGCGGCGGCACATGAAGGCGGAGCAGTAATGTTGCCCACCATCTCCTGGGGCGGCGACACGTTTTACGACATGTCCAGCATCATCTCGCCCGACCGCTACCAGCGATACGCGACTTACGGAGTTGCCCTCCACCACAGCGTCGGAGCGGCGCACTTCCCTGACCTCAACCTCAGCGGCTCGAACATGGACGAAGAGATCGCCCACATCCGCCAGATCGAAGCGCAGCACCTCGCGCAGGGCTACGGCGGCTTCGGTTACCAAGCCATCGCCTTCGCCAGCGGGCGGGTCTACGTCGCGGGCGACTGCATGGGCGCACGGGCGCACGTAGCGGGCAGGAACGGCGAGATCGAGGGAATATGCATGGCGGGCGATTACCGCGTCCTACGGCCCGCTCAGCCCCTTATCGCGGGCGTGGCGCGGTACTACCGCGCCCGTGTGAACATGCTGGGCGTCCTCACGATCAAGGGGCACCGCGAGTGGGCGACGTCGGGGAACGAGACGAGCTGTCCAGGCGACGCGGGGCTGGCGGCAGTGATCGGGGCGATCTACATGACGGCAGTAGCACAGGAGGACGACATGACCTTAGCGGAACTGGAGGCGCGGATCGCAGCGCTCGAACAGTGGCGGGATGAACTGGCCCCGAAGATTGACGCAGACTGGGCCTGGCGCGAAGAGCACAAGAACGCCCACAGCCCGCAACCTGTGCCCTCTGGCGGGCCATTACCGCCCAGTCCTGTATCAGACATCATCCTCAACGATTTCGACAGCGATCCGAACACGTGACATGCGCGACGAAGGCGATGACGCCGTTCGCCAGGCCGAGGCGCTCCTGCATCGTACGTGGTGCGGCTGCGTACCGAACGAGCGCCACTGCCCAGTCGGGCTCCCGCTCTATACCCGCATGGTGGAAACGGCGGAGGCGGTGAAGTCAGGCACGGCATCATGGGAGCAGTTCGATGCGGCGACCGACCGCTATAACGCTCACTTGCGGGGTAATGATGGCTAGCTGTGTCGAGTGGGAAGGATACCGGAATGCGGCCGGCTACGGATTAACGCGGATCACACCCGATGGCCAGCGTTATCTTGCTCATCGTTACGAGTGGATGACGAAGGTTGGCCCAATACCAGGCGGGCTCCTAGTTCTTCACAAGTGCGACAACCCGCCTTGCATCAACACAGATCACCTATTCTTAGGGACGCACGGGGATAACGCGCGAGATCGTTCCGCTAAAGGAAGATCGCGCCACCAGCTTGTAAATGCTGGCAAGACACACTGTCCTCATGGTCACCTCTACGACGAATCTAATACTTACTTCAACGTCACTCCGTACGGTAGTCGCACCAGGAATTGCCGAACATGCCATCGCGAAAGAGAGTTGATGCGCAAAACGCATCTGCGAGGAGAATGAACATGAACAGAACAGCAGAGAAGGCACTACGCGACGGGATGGTGCTGTTCGGAGCGAGCATCGCCTGGTACATCGCCACTAACGTGGGCGACCTCGGCTTGCCCGAAGCCTACGCCCCTATCGTGGGGACGGCGGCGCTGGCGATCTACCGAGTCCTACGCGACCGCGCCGGGGGCCCACCGCCAGCGTAACGGTTCACACCCACGTTAGCCCGCGCGCTTGTTCGCTGGTTAGATTCTCTCGAAGTCCAATAGCGTTGTAGGTCTCGTTCCCAAACCCATCCCAGTTGAACCGCTGCTTGCGGCTGAACACGTCGAGATAGGGGCCTGGGCGGGAATTGTCGGCGTGACACACCCTGAAAGGACTGCCCAGAATGAACAGCGATGCGAACGCAGTTAGTGACCTCGCAGCGTGCGGTGTATGCGAAATGAAAGGCTTCTGGCTCTTTCCGTTATTTCGCCCAGATAGATCGTGATGCCGCCTTCGTCGTAGTACGGCTTCACAGCTTCACCCCCATGCGTTGCGGCCTGCTACGCCCAAAGTAGGGCTCCGTGGACGGCTCCGCCCCGCGGCCACACAGCAGGCAGACCAGTACGTCACCGGCGCCGATCATGCTGCCGCCGCAGTGAGGGCGCGGGCAGCTCCGCAGTGGGCCGCGTTCACGCTGCACCGGCTGGTAGGCCAACAGGTCGGGCAGTGCCACGACATCCGGCTTCGCTCGATAAGGCCCGCGCGACGGCTGCATGTGCTCCGGCCGGATGCAGCGCCAGTTGCCGCAGGTGAGGGTAAGCACCTTGCCCAACGGGTACTCGCGACCGCTCAGGAGCCAGGTGACGTGGCGCGGCGTCAGGGTGACGGCACGTCCGGCGCGGGAGATGCTGAACCGGGGGTAAGGTGTGTTCGACCGGCCAGGCCTCGTGCTCCCCGTCCAGTTCCAGCAGGTCACCGTCTTGTCCACGTAGGCCCAGAAGCGGGCACGATCACGCTCCGTCAGGACGACGCCGATGGCGTTCGGCGGTGCGTTCATCGCGCATACCTCCGATCATCAATCTTGATGCCGAGTTGCTCCGCCTTCTGGCGACTCTCCGAATCACCGAAGTCCTGAGCGCAGACTGGCCGCTCGAAATAGTCATCTAGTAGTCCCCGTCCTGCCATCCAGGAGGCCCATGGATTGCCAACAATTCCGTACGTTCTGAGGTAGCCGAGCGGATTCTCCCACGGCTCTCCGAGTTCGTAGGTGACGCGGGTATCGTCATCGATTACTTTGCGCGGCCCCTTCGCTAACTGTTTTCGCCGCTCCTCTGCTTCCCCGGTAGTCCAGCAGGAGACGCAGTAGCGCGTCTTGTCGGGGTCGGTTGCGTCTCGATCCCATCGTCCCGCTTCGGGGTCAAGCCTATGCCCGCAACGGCAGCATTTCGTCACGTCGTCATCTCCTCCTTCAATCGCTCGATCCATAGCGCGGCCGGCCGCCAGACTTTCGGGTCAGGATCGAACACCGCCACCATGAGCCGCTGGTACGCTCGCCAGTACGGGTCGGGCAGCGCGGCGAGGTTCATGGTGTCTTAGCCTTTGCGGGGCGCCAGTTCGGTCCGCCGTGGCGCAGGCGGGTTGACCGCACAGCCTCAGCGTAGTGCTCCAGGGCCTCCAAAATCGTGCCATCGTCGAACCCAGTTCCGAGAATCGCGTCGTCGCCGATGTCCCACGAGTTCTCGCCCTTGCCGGGGACTATCGGGTATTGCCCCTTCTGAGCATCCATCCAGAATCCGTACCGCTCCTTCGTGCGAAAGCGATTGCGCCAGATAGACTTTGAAAACTCGACATCAACGGTGTACTCGTCGCCATCCCACTGACCGACATTGACCACACCCGTCCCGTTCCAGAGCACAAGCTTGGAGTACTTGTCGCGACCAGTGATCCAGTCGTTATCCCAGAGCGTCCAGCGGTGCCGGTTGTTGGACGCTCCGATAGACGCACCCCAGTCATCGGAGAAAAGGGACAGGTGAAGGTTATCGACGTACCACCTCAAGGAGAACTCACGCTCGCTTTTGGGAAAGTGCAGCAGGCGCATCCATGACCACGGCAACTCCCATGTGAGCCAGAACCCATAGCCGAAGCCCGCGGAGAGCTGGACGCCCTCGGTGTGATCCATGCCCCAACTAAAGTCGATCCAGCGGAGCTCTTTGACTCGGCCAAACTCAAAACGGAGACAGTTGTTCCAGGGCAAGTAAAGCCAAAATCGCTTATCGAAATGTTGGAATCTCACCAGATCACCTCCATGCTGAACACACCCACGGAGCCCAGCCGTTCCGGTCATACTTTATGCGCACGACCACCCGCCTCGACTGGCGAAGTTGCCGATGAGATCGTGCCACTTCCTCGCTAAGCGTGTCTGCTGCTCGAAGTCTCCAGGGATAGGCCACTCGCCGATGACCCGAAAGTTGCCCGGCATGATTTGCCATGGGGTCAATTCACCGGCGGCGCCAGTGTCCTTAAGCCACAACAGCGCCTCAAACGTGTCCCAGCTCTGACCGCTCTCGCACCAGGTCACGGACCAGGCCCACTGCGGATATTCAGGGAACACGGCCGCCACGATGTTGCGCGGGCTCCGCCACGGCACGATAAGCACGGGCTCCGGTCTTGGCAGCTCCACCATCTGTCCACTGACCGCCACGCCTCCGCATTCATAGGCCCAGAACGCCCATGGCTCGGTGACTCCGAGTAGGCGCCAGGAGCACTCTGGAACAGCAGGCAGCCGCTCCTCCGGCAGTGTACCGAATCCCGTGTCCGCCTCCGTGCGTGTCCCTGATGCTCCGGGCGCTGCGGCCAACGCCGCAATAAGGGCGACACGGAGGAGCCAGCTCCTCAACAATCCTCGGTCCTGAAATCAGCCATCGCTTCCTCCTTCGCTACCCAGCCCTGAATGCAGTTGGCGGGACAGGGCAAGTACTCCGCCTCGCCTCGATGCTCGTTATAGGCCGTATACTCGCCGCGCCCTCCGCACGTGGGGCAGGGGATACCTGGCTCGTAGGCGTGATCCAGAACAATAGAGAAGTGGCTTGGATGCACATGATACTTCTCCAACTGCCCGCACATCTGCCAATGCTGCGTTATCGTCGTTCATCGCTGGCCTCCATAGCTCGCAGTTCAAGGCCATCTAAGCCTAGAGTTACCCTGGCTAGTTGCCTTGCCCGATAATGCGTCAGCTTGAGGTTATAGTGCTCGTTTCCATAGTGAAGTAGATTCACCGCGGCCTTTTCTAACTCCGCCTCACTTGTTGCAAGGCGACAGTGATTACAGGGTGTGTGCTCAGCCACGCGCATCCTCCTTCGGCTCAGTGGGGGCAAGGCGGGCAAGGAGTCGAATGCAACTATCGCATGGTTCCTGTTCCTGCCATCCCCAGCTGTGCGTCTGTATCGCGTTCACCGCCTCTGCCAACTGGCCCCGCAGCGCCTCTAGTTCACGTTCGGCAGCTTCGGCTCTGGCTAGCTGCGACTGAATGCTCGCTACACGGTCAGAGGTGCCGACGATTACCCCTTCCACCACTTGACTGCCTCCATTCGCAACGAAGTCTGCTCGTGTCCAGGTCAATTTTCTGGCAGCGGCCAACAGTTCATCTACCGCGTCCTTTTCAACGTCTGTCAGTGCCATCGTCGCCCTCCTTCATGCTCTGGTATATCGTGGCATCGGCAAGGGCCTGCTCTGCGACTCGTTGAAGTGCACTGGCGTGGGGCATAATGTCGTCAAGCTTGAAAGCATCGATGGCAGTCAGCGCGTCGCCCAGCTTCCGTAGCTCTTGCCTTGTGTAGTGTATTTCCTCAACAGGGACGCACAACGCCAGCGCCTCTTTATGCAGCGCCTCGATTTCCCTGTCCTTCGCGTCAAGCCGGTCGAGGAGCCGTATGGTAAGACATGGCCACGGCTCATTGACGCGGCATCCACGGCACATTCCCTCGTGCACAACGGGGTTGAACTGCCCAGCTGGGAAGTGAGCGCCTCTCAGTGCTATCCGCTCCGCATCGGAGATTAGCTCAGTCATTGCTGTGGCACTCCTCCTGTCCACTCCGAAAACCGGCCTAGCGACTGGTCGTAGTTGAGCGCGATCTGCTTCACCGGCCCCTGGCGGTTCTTCGCGATGTTGCAGTCCAGCAGGCCGAGGTACGGGCTCAGGGGGTGCGCGTCATCGCTGCCGTCGTTGAACCGCCATTCGTCCTCGCGGTAGAGTAGCGCCACCACGTCGGCGTTCTGTTCGAGCGTCCCCGACTCCCGTAGATCAGAGAGCACCGGCCTCCGGTTGGCCTGCTCCGCCGCGCGGTTGAACTGGGCCGCCACGATCACTGGCACCTGGCAACCCCCCGCGATCTCGTAGATGCCGTCGCTGAACGCCGCGACCTCGCGTTCACGCGTGCCGAAAGTGCGTACCCCCGGTGGCGGTTCTGCCGTGAACAACTGGGCGTAGTCCACGAACACGGCGTCCAAGCGAGCCTGCGCCCTCTCCCGTTCCACGATGGCCCGCATTGACTGGACGGTGTAGCGCCGCACGTCCTTTTGCAGCCAGTCGCCGCCACGGTCGAGCCAGCCCTGCACGGTGTTCTGCGCCAGGTACAGCGGTTCGGAGCTGCCGTGATAGCCATAGGGGTTGATGCCGGCCACCATCTGGGTCAGCATGCGGGCGCCCATTGTCTGGTCTGCCGCAGTCTCGGCGCTGAAATACAGCACGCGCTTCCCCTGCTTCAAGCACTCGACGGCGAAGTGGACCAGCAGCCCCGTCTTACCCGTGCTCGTCCGTGCTCCAATGACGTACATGCGGCCGGGCAGGAAGCCGCGGATCAGGCCATCCAGCTTGGGGAAGCCCGTCCGTATCCCGATCGCGCCGACGCCGCCTTCGAGGATTTCCGCTTGCTGCGCCACGAGGTCAGGGAGCACGTCTCTGAGCGATACCAGACCGGAGTCACCACCGCGCGTCGCTTCAATGACACTCGACAGCACCTTCGAGATCACTGACTCAGAATCTGAGCCGCCCGCATAGGCCATCTGCGCGATCAGGGAAGCAGCGCCAATCAGCCGCCGGTACATGGCGTCGCGAGCGACGATCGCGGCGTAGTGCTCCGCGCCTACCGGCGTCAGCAGTTCGGTCAGGATGCGAGACAGAAACGCCAGCCCGCCGATCTCAGTCAACTTCCCGGCCCGGCTCAGTTCGTGCGCCACGGTGATTTCGTTGATGCCGTCTCCCCGCTTCCACAGCGTCATGCAGGCGTCGAACACAACCCCATGCTTATCGCGGAAGAAGTCGCCTGCCGTGAGAAGCGGGTACACCACCGGCGCGACCGTCGGGTCAACGAGCAGCGAGGCGAGTACGGACTCCTCAGCTTCGAGGTTAAACGGAGGTAACTTCTCGATCACAACAGCACCTCTTGAGCCAGGCGCCTAGCTGCAATTTCGGCGTAGCGCTCCTCAATCTCGATGCCGATAGCGCGACGCCCTAAGTCCTTCGCGGCACGGAGCGTTGTGCCGGAGCCCATGAAGGGGTCAAGTACGGTTTCGCCGGGGATGCGCGAGACGAGCCACCGCATCGCTTCGTAAGGCTTAGGGCTGGGGTGATCAGGCTTTTCAGATCGCCCAACCACGATGTCTTTGCAGTCGGTGTCCGCTTTGTAAGCGCTGGCTTCGGATTCTTCGCGCTGGTAGATAAGGACGGGTATCCAGTTGCCAAAGCCGATTGCCCCGTTCGTCATACCGTTGATGAGGTGGATAGCTAGGCACCACTTGTAAACAAGGTTTCCGACCGAGTTCGGCATATTGCCGATGTTCCAGACGCCAGGCATCACACCGCAGAGTGGGGCGATTCTGCCCGCCTCCTCCATCCATGCAAGGCTAGGAAAGTCCATGTCCCATCCTGCCTTATGAATGCCGTCCGGAGGATCGGTCAGCACTAAGTCGGCAGAATCAGCGGCGAGCGTCGGCAGCACCTCGCGGCAGTCGCCCAGATAGATCGTGATGCCGCCTGACTCGTAATACGGCTTCATATCCGGTGCGCCGTCGCAACAACAGGCGCGGTCGCGGGCTTGCGGTCGCTCATGGAAGCGGGGGCAGCCGGCCAGCCCTTCGCCTGCAGCCGCCGCAAGATGCCGTCGACGTAGGACCACGACCGACCGTTGTGCCCGGCCGCCTGGCTGAAGGCGTAGCGCAGACACGCCTCGTTGGGCGGCGGCTGCTCCTCGCACCAGGCCAGCATCTTTTCCCGGATCGATGGAGTGATTGATGTGTTGATTTCTTTGCTGTATTGATCTACGAAGAGCACCAGCAGCGGATCGCTTGGTGGTGGTGGTTCTATTTGGGTCTGGTTAACTATGGTTCTGGTTAGGGGGACACTGGTGGGGCTACCCGTAGGGACATCCACGGGGCTACCCGTGGGGACACTGGTGGGGCTACCTGGCGACATCCTGAGCACAGTGTAGCGGTTGCTAGTCCTGTCCCCGGCTTCGTCCCAAGCCGCCGTAACGGTGAGCCCCTTCACCTCGACAAGCTCCTGAATTGCGCGATCAACGGTCTTGATGGAGATGCGGAGATCGTCCGCGAGCCTGGCGCGGCTAGGGAAAGCGACATGAGTCTGGTCGGCATACTTCGCGGCGAGGATCGCGTACAGGCGGATCGCTTGTGGGCTGATGTCGCACTCCAACAGCCAGAGCGGGACCATGGCGAATGGGCCGGTGTCGGAGGTGACCGTTGATCGTGGGCTCATTGTCGAACGCCCTTGCGTGAGTTGCAGGAGCGGCAGAGCGTCTGGAAGTTCGTGTCATTAGTTATTCCGCCCCGGCTTAATGGCACGATGTGATCGACGGAGAGATAGCGCCTCACGCCACATTCTTGGCAGCGAAAGTCGTCGCGCTCCCAGACCAGCCAGCGGATGCGCTCGGGGATATACGGTCGGGGTGGCGTTGGGGTCCGGGGAGCGTTCTCCTTCGTGTTCAGGAATCGGCGCCGAAGATACCGCGCGAACTTGGGCTCCGGGTAGGCGGCCATTAGGCCAGCCGCTTCCACTGACCACCCACTCTTGATCAGCTCGGTAGCGAGGCTCGCGTCGTAGGTTGGCGCTGGTTCAGACATGAAGAAACCCCCTGGTTCAACGATGTGCTACCCCCGCTACTGGTCGGAGCATCGTCGTTCCAGGGGGTAGCAGGACAAGCATGGGCTATTCTACGCTTCGATGTCAACCCATCGCGCGGGAACTCCTTCACCAGCGCTGCCGTCAAGCTCAGATTCTGAGAGCGCAGGGCACTCCTTCGTGTGCTGCAGCCACCACGGCCACACATCGGTGGACTGTCTGTCGATGCGCCGCTCGCCACACTCCAGACAGAACGAATACCAGGAGCCTCTCAGCAAGACGCGCCGCAGCACCAGCCTGTCGCCCCACATAGTCCGTGCCTCGTTCATAACGTCCATGCTGCCTCCGTCTGGTCAGCCATTTCGTTCCTTGCGGCGCCGGTACGCCTCGATGTCCGTCACGGTCAGCCCGCAGCGCGAGTGCCAGCACAGCCAGAACCAGCGCACTGCCCAGATGAGCGCGACGGCCCACACCGCGAAGCCGAGGATTTGGGCGAACAGTG